>JAABUW010000221.1_pt1 | contig 122197 bp, 9 predicted proteins | sample 5560081 | NCBI WGS metagenome assembly JAABUW01 (sample SAMN10711882, study PRJNA513363) | rock metagenome | isolation source: Antarctica rocks | place: Antarctica: Victoria Land, Knobhead sud
TATGCGCATATCTATGGCAGCAGTAATGGCCATGTATGCGCATATCTATGGCAGCAGTAGTGGCCATGTATGCGCATATCTATGGCAGCAGTAGTGGCCATGTATGCGCATATCTATGGCAGCAGCAATGGCCATGTATGCGCATATCTATGGCAGCAGCAATGGCCATGTATGCGCATATCTATGGGCCATGTATGCGCGTATCTATGGCAGCAGTAATGGCCATGTATGCGCGTATATCTATAGTAGTAGTAATGGCCATGTAAATAAATAATCCTGAGCGGCCCTGAGAATATTAAGCCGGTATTGAGAATCCTAAATAATCCTGAGCGAGCCTGAGCGAGCCTGAGCGGGCCTAAACGGGCCTGAGAATTCTTACCTAGCTCTAAACTATTTTAGCGCTCGCGAGCGGGCCTAAGCGCTCCGAGCAAACCAGGATTCTTAGAGTCGCTTACACTTTTGTAGATGATAACTCTTTAATAAAGCGAGTTAACTCTAGAATATAAACTTTAAATATAATATACCGCGTAGATAATAAAATATACGTTTAATTACGACCTAATAAATCTTATCGGGGTTAAAAATATAATAGTTTATTATTAATATAATATAAACCTTCTAATAAGTCTTTATCTCGTTATTTAACCGTATTAATTTAGTTTTTTACAGTATTTTAACGGTATTAAATTTTAAATAATATATTTACGGATAAAAAATAATTAATATATCGCTTAAAACGTAGTAAAACCGTTAATTCTTTTAATATTAATTATAAAACGGTTATTTAATCGTTCGAAGAAAATAACTAGTTACTTAATATTAAAAAATATTATTAACGATTTATTAACGGTTTATTAAAGATAGTATTATAAATATACCCCCTTTATCTATATAGATACCTCTTAAATCGCTAGATAAATACCCCTCTATATTTAGTTAACGGCCGTAATTACCGTAATAATACCGATTTAATTTATTCGGGCGACGCGGGTATATAGAAATAAGACTATTACCTTATCCTTAATACTATTAACGACGATAACGTTATATATACTAGGATTCTAAATAGGTAGATCTTTATATATAATATATAATTAAATTATAAAGAGAGAGTTTATTATTAGAACCCCTATAAACTAAATATAAATAGGATTTTCGTTATTTTAATTTTTATCTTAGCCGAAAAACGCGCCTATAATAAAAAGGCCTTAAATCGTTTAAATCCGATATTTTTTAATTAAAAAAAAAACTAATTTAGTATCGCTAAATTAACTTAATTACTAAATAAATTTATTAAAGTTTATCTTTAAGGCTAGTTTATTATTATATTTTATTTATAAACTCGAGGGCCTAATAAAGCTATCGCTTATAATAAATATACTAATAATTATAATAATACTAGATATTAATTAAATATAAGGGGGGTATTTATCTAATGATTTAAAAAATATCTATATAAATAAAGAGAGTATCTCTATAATATTACCTTTTATTAATAGTTTATTAACGAGTTATTAATTATTTAAAAACTTATAATAACTTTATTAATAAAAATTTAAAAATTTTAAAAATTCCTTATAAGGCCGAAAACTCGTTTAATTTATAATATATTAAATATTAATATTAAGATTTTAAAAAGTGTTTTTTTAAATTTTTTACCTCGCTACTACTTAATTACCGTTTAAATACCGTTAATAAACGAGAATTAAACCGTTTTTAAACCGTTTTTAAACCGTTTTAAAATTATTCTTAAACCGTTTTATAACTAAAACCTTAAACCGTTAATAATTTTAAGAAGAGAAATATTAATATTAATAAATTTTAAAATCGTTATATAATTAGTAATTTTCTAGTTAAGATACTATCGATTAACCGTTAAGAAATCGTTTAAAACGATTCGAAAATAGTTTAAAAACGGTTTATAAATAATTTTAAAACTTAATAAATAAATAAAATAATACCGCGAAGGCGATATTAAGTTTTCTATTTATTATTATATATATTAACAATCCGATAATTAATTAATATATAATTAAAGAGGTAGGTTCAGCTTAATAACCTTAATTTATAAAGATAAATTTAATTATTAGGTTTATTAGAACTCCTATAACTTCAACCTTAATATTTTATATATTATAATTCTTAAATATTCTATCTAGGTAAGCCTCTTAACTAATAAATGATATACGATTAAAACGATTATATACGATTTTAAGATCTAAATAATAAATAATAAACCTAAGATTAATTATTTTATATTTATCGCTTAATTATTATTTAAATTAAATAATAACGGCCTTCCTAATATTAATAATCAATATATTATTAATATATAGGGTAATAATTAGCTAGGTATTATAATTAAGAAAAATATTAAATTCCGCGCTTCGGGGTATAAAACCTAGCTTAATAAAAATAATAATAATAATATATTATACTCGAAGGGATTATTTAAGTTTATATAAAATATATTTTAATAAGTATATATAGCCTAAATTATTATTAAAACCGGTAGGTTATTTAATATAAATCTTATTATTATTAATCTCGCTATAGAGAAACCTAGTCTATATATTTATTTATTCGAGCTCTAGATCGAATATTATAATAATAATAAATAGTACTCTATAGTTTATAGGCTTAATTATAAAGGTAAATATTTTTATTAAAATTAATTCCTTAGCGTTATTTAAAGCTCTATATAATTTAATAAACTTTATAGCGAATTACCTCGCTAGTAGCGATACGTTTAAATTTATAAATTTATTTACCGCGAAGGTTTTTTTAATTATAAAATAGGTTAGTTAATATCTAGGTATTATTAATTAAAAATAAATTAATTTCGGCCTTTATATTAAATTATTATTATATTTTATTTAAGGTATTAATTATAGCTTCTTTATATATCTTAAACTTATATAATTTATATAGTAACGCCTTAGCTAGTAGTATTATTAGGTCGGAGGAGAAAATACGTTTATATAATTCTAAATATTTATTAAATACCCTTATTAATATTACGGGCGATACGGAGGCGAGGGAATATTAAGCCGGATTTATATTATTTAATAAATTAAAGTTTAAGGACTCTAGTATTATTACTCGCGATAATATATTATTTATAATTAATAATTATTATACCGCTTATAGGCTAGGGCTAGGTATATTAACTTTTAATTTTAATAACCGTATCGAGATAATATATTTAATTAATCGTTATATAAGAGTTATAATAAACTTAAAGCTACTATTATTATATATATAATTATTAATATTTAATTCTATATTAATAGGAGGTTTATATAGGTTTAAGGTATTTTTAGATTTTATTATAATATCGCCTCTTTAATAGGGAATTATTCTAGAGATTTTATTAACTAATAATATTTATATCCTTATATATTTATTTCTCGCTCCTCGGTCTATTAAATCTAGGTAAAGCGGAGTATTTCACCCGTAAATATTAATATTTAATAAAAATAATTACCTTTATATTTAATAAAGGCGCTCTTAATACTATATTAGGTAAATTTCTATTAGTTTTTACCTATAATATAATAATCTTAATATAGGCCGATATAGTTAATAGGGCGTAATATTTATTATAATAATAAAAAATTAATTTCGGAGCTAGTTTATAATAGAGATAAGCTCTAGAATTAATATCTTATTAAGACCGTTATTATTTAATAAGGTATATACCTTTTAGAGTAGAGTTTAATTAACGTATTTTAATATATTATTTATTTAGGAGTTCCTAAGGATAGAGTAACTCTAAATAATATTATATTTATACTAGTAATCCGCGAATATCTTATTAGCGTATATAAGATCCTTATCGGTATAAAGATAATAGATATAGTAGTCGCTATATTCTTTTACGAGCCTATAACTACGAAAGGCGCTAAATATACTTATTTTATTAAATATAAAATAATAGTAGCTATACTTAAATTTATTATTAATATAAATAATTATAAAGTCGAAGCTATAGGCCCTAAGATTAATAATATTATTATAAATAACGTCGTATTCGAAACGGCCCTTTCGTAGGCTGCGTTTATACGAATAAATATATATCTTTATAACGCTATAGGTCTTATAGCCGTTATCGCCCTTAACTTTTAATAAATCGATATCGTTAGTTATTTTAGATAGCCGTATTCTATTATCTTTCTCTAAATGACCGAGTCTTTTATACTATTAGGTTAGGGCTTTAGTATTAATAATAACTAATACTAACTATTATTAATTTATACGTAGAACGTAGAGGTTATAGTTTTATAGGATTATAATAGTTTCTTTAGATTCGATAAAGATCGCTTTAAAAATAAAGTTTAAGGGGTAACTAGCTCGTTAAAATTTAATATAGGAAATAAAATTAAAATCGTTATTAAGAATATATATAACGTTATTAACCTTAAAGTATTATACGCCTTTATCGCCTAAATATAGTAACCGAATAATATTATTATTATATAACGTTAGGCCGCCCTTAAAGTTATTAATACTATCGGCGCCCTTAAGCTTATTATACTCTATAAAAATAGAGCGATCGTAGTTAATATAGATAGTAGCACCGGTATCTAAAACCTAGAGTTTAGAAATATTAATTATAATACCTATAAGGGCGTAGTAGTATTTTATATTTCCTAAATTAGAACTACCTTCGGTATTAGACCTCTGGCGTTTATTTAATTTATTTAATTTATTGTCTTTACTCTTATTATTATTATTAATAGTAGTATTATTATTACCCCTACCGCCGCCTTTACCGCGGTTACCTCGACCGTATCGGCTACGGTCGCGCTAGTTATTATAATTAAGATTATTATACTAAGGTTTATTATAAATAGTATAGTACCGTACCCGCCTAATAAAGTTAGTATAGTAAAGGTACGATCGAATAATTCCTTCTTAATTAAATCCTTAGATTTATTATAGTATTAAAGTATATATAATAAGTACTAGCTAGTTATAGCTAATACTATTAACTTGTAGGTATAATATATTACGGAAGCGAGAGATCGCTATATTTAGGGTAATCTTAGTAATTAAATAAGTTATAGTCTTTAGTAAATATTTTATAATAGCGCTAGTAATTAAAGCTAAGATTATAGTAGAACTACTAAACTATAAAATTATTATTAAGTTTAAGATAATTAAAGTTATAAAGCTCGTTATAGACCTTTTAAAATTTATTAATATAATCGTTAAAACTATCGTATTAATTAATAATAAATTAATTAAATTTAGTTAGTACCTTATATAGGTAACCGGAGTTATAAGGTTTAAATTCGTTTATAATAACTATCTAGGTTATAATAACGGCCTTATTATTCTTAATTTTAGTATAGGTTATAGGGGCGACGGTATAAAGGAGGATATTATAAATTATCTTATTATTAGTGAATTATTAATACGCGGTATCGATATTACAATTAGATTTACCTACGTCCAGTTCTAGGGTTATAGTAAATAGATCTTCGAGGTATTCCTATAAGTTTATTATATTAAATTTATTACGTATATCCTACTTCTATTTAATAAAGCCTTTTATTAAATTTAAGGTTTCGACCTTAGTAAATATTTAAATAACCTTTATAAATACCGATATACTAGCGGTAACCTAAATATAAGGCCGAATAACTTAATATTACTAGGCGGTTCTAGTATTAATTTAGAGTAACTAAAGCTGGCTAGGGAGTCGGATTAATAACGGTATATATACGTTATATTAACGCCTCTTTTATCGTCGTATATATCTACCTTATTACAGAGGTAGTCGATTATTTATTTAATCTACCGAAGAGTACGGAGCTAGAGTCTTTAAAGAGTATATTATTATTTAGTAATAAAATAGGGAGGTTTAGTCTTAAACTATTTTAAATTTTATTTTCGTTTTAATAATTATTATTATCGTAATTATTTTAAACGACGAGGCTGAAACTTTAGAGGATAACTTATTTAAGATTTAGCTCGCTATTACTTTATATAAAGAAATAAAGATAAATAGCTTTAATAACTACCTACTTTAATAATAAAAACTATAGTTATAACTACGACCTATAATTATAATTTATAGTATTTTTTCCTCGACTACGAAGTTATAAGTTTATTTTTTATTTATTAACACTACTAATACTATTAACGTTTATTTTTCTAAGGCGGTAAACAAGCTATAGCGATAATTAATTATAATTATTCTAGGTTTTAAAAAGACTTTATAAACTTAAAGTTATAATACGCTAGTAATAATTATAATAAGTTATATAGAGGTATTAATAATAATAAATAACTATTATATATAACTACCCTTAAGGTATTTATTTAGGTATATATAAAGTACACTAATATTAGCCGATTATAATAATTAGCTACTCCCTAGTATAGTAATTAACTATTTTCTAATAACGTACTTCGCTTATTAGTTGATTTCTAGCGGTATATAAATTCTTTATAAACGATTTAGCTACTCTCTAGTATATATTATATAGTACGATTAACTACTTTCTAGTAGGTATATATATAGTCTATCGGGCTATTCCCTAATAGAGGCGGGGCCTACGGAACTATATTCTAGGTACTAAGGCCCTTATTTAAAATAAATAAATAAGCGTAATCTAGTACGTCCTAAACGTAGTTACGATAACGTAATAACGCCGTATTACTACTATTAATACTATTATAATATAGCGAGTACGTAGCGGATATATATATAGAGCCCGGGCTCATAACCTATTAAATATAAAATAAGGTAGAAATACTTCTTGATTAATCATCTATAGAGGATAAAAGCGAATATATATACAAGACTCTAATACTAAGTATTACCAAGTATCTATTTACTAAGTCGTTACTAAATAGTCCTATACTCCTATATTCTAATAATATTCACTATCTAGCTCTTTATTTATTCTACTCTTTTATCTTTTATACTATGTCTCTATCCTATTTACTATCGTGAAGTTATTATACGGTATTTATAGTTAGGGGCGGATCCTAGAAAACTATATTAAAATATACTAAGGCTTAGTATGTCACGTAATTTAGTTATATAATCTAGGATCTGTATATAGATTCTCTATAATATATAGTCTTACGTATTCTCATAGTTCTATAGAATAATTAAGTATTCTTCTATAACTTTAATAGGTTATAAGCCCGGGTTATATAGCGATTATTCTAGGGTATAGATATTTTATATCTAACCGGTATACCTACCTATTCATAGTATTATTAATAGCGAGGTTTATAATTTAATTTACTCCTACGGAGCTCAACGACGATTATATTATAACGTATAAATACTATAACCTTTAAATAATAAATAAGTTTATTAGATAATAGTTACCGGTCGCCGGGGTATATAGTATAAAATTAAGTAAGAAATTAAGACGGATAAACTAAATTATAGTTTATCGTCTTTATAATTAATTAGGATTATACCCGCTAACTAGCTCCTAGAATAACACCTACTTCTAAAAAAAATCCTAATATTACGTAGAGATTTACTATTATTTATAATACTAATACTAATTATTTAAGCACTATTTCTATTAAAATAGTATATATATTAATCTCGCTAATATTAACGGTATTCTCTACTAGTTGTTATTATTTAATTTTACGGAGCTACCTCCGACTCCGTTAAGGATTATTTATAAATAAACTCCTTTTAAGTCTTAAAAGTTCTTTAATTCCTAGATCTACTATCGATTCTTATAGATCCTATTTATCTTATCGATCCTAATAATTTATTATTATTATTATATTAGGCGCGCCTAGAAAATATTTATATTTAGTTTTAAAATGGCTACTTAAGGTATTAATATTATTAATTACGTTAGGAGTACTTAAAAGAGATTTATATCTAATAGTAACCCGGCTATTTATAGTCTTAACTCTATTAATTACGCTATTTCCCCGTAATTATTCGTTATCGGTAGTCGTTATCCTTAGGGATAAATATTTATATAATAATTATAAATCCCGTTATTAATAAGATAATAAATCCTATATCCGAATTATATTAAATTTATCTTAACTCGTTTAGTCCTTATCTAGTCTTTTATCTTAACCTAGTCGTTAAAGTTTATCGTCGCTCTATATATATATATTTCCCTTATTTTATTTAATACCTCAGGGTTAATCCTATTATTTTCGATAATAATAATAAATAAAATAGTAATTATTAAGACCCCGAAGACCCTTTATCGGAAGATTCTAATTTAAATACTAGTATTAAGTTATTTAAATTATTAAGCGATACCGAACTTTTTAGCCTTAGAGCTAGAACTAGACCTAGGATATTTATAATATCGTTATCCTCCGGTTTATTCTTTAATTTATTTTTAATATTATAATTCCCTAAATTACCTAGTACTCTCCTACTATAATAGATATAATAATATTTTCGGTATCTACCGGTAGTTTCCTCTTTACGTTAATTATAGTTTTTAATACCCTAAAGTAGTACCCTAAATAACTCGAGGGTATTATTAATTTCTTTATTCTTAATAGGTAGTACTATAGAGACACCCCCTTTACCTACGTAGATACTCTCTAGATCGCTAGATAGACACCCCCCCATGTTTAATTAGTGGCCGCGGTTGAACGATTTGAGGCTTTTCTACTATGGGCGCGTTTTTCGGCTAGTATAAAGACGAAAATAGCGGAAATCCTATTTATATTTAGTCCATAGTAATTCTATTAATAAATACTCTCTTTACGACCTAGTTATATACTATATTTAAAGATCTACCTATTTAAAATCCTAGTATATATAACGTCGTCGTCGCTAATGGTATTAGGGATAAAGTAGTAGTCTTACTAGCGTACACCCGCGTCGCCCGAATAAATTATATTATTATTATTATAGTAACCTCGGTAACTAACTAAATATAAGGGGGGTGTTTATCTAACGATCTAGAAAGTATCTATATAAGTAGAGAGGGTATCTCTCTATAGTACTATTCTTTTTAATAACCTCCGGCCGGAAAATCTAAGCCCCGTAATTAATACGAAAATATATATAATTATCCGAAACCGACTCGGATATACCGGCCGTTAAAATATTAAAGATTTAATTTAATTAAACGAAATCTTAGATTATATTATAGAAAACTTTGAACCTAAAGACTCTAGTATTTATATTAAATTAATATATTAATTATATAATATATCCTTAGGTAATAATATTATTAAAGATATAATTAATTATATTAAATAATTTTAGTAAACGGATATTATAATCGCTAATTTTAAAGTATCGCTTAAATTACTTTAAATATATTTAATCTATTTTTTTTATTAGGGCTAGGGAATCTCTATATTATATTCTAAATTTTATATACGTAATTTTATACTTTTTACAATACCGGTATATATATCTTTAAAGAGGTAGCTCTAACTACTATAAATAAAGAAAAACGAATATTTATATAAAAAACTCTAGTTATAATAAATATAATTAAAGATCGACTTTAATAAAAAGGAAATAAATTTATTAAACTTTACGAGATATATAACTTATATAAGGAATTAAGGAAGAAGTATTAATACTCTAAAATTAAATACTAGCGCCTATATCCGGAATAGAAGCCCGATAAATTTAAGACGGAAACTAAAAAGGCGGTTTACCTAGTTAATAAAAAGCGAAAGTTATTTAAGATAAAAAAGGATTATTTTATTTATTTTATAAATAATTTAACTTATTTAGAAGAACCGCCCGACGATTATTTTACTCGGGGTATATTAATACTAATAATAACTACTTTAAAAATAGATATCTTTTATTTAAATATTATTAATAGCGGATATACCCGAAGCTCGGTTATAAACTAGTATAATTTTATCGGTATACGACCTTATTCCGATTTATAAGTTAAAGGAATTAGAGGTTATATATCTACTCTATATAATATTAAAACTATTAAACTCTAATATAATATTAATAATATTAAGCGTAATCTTTTTATATCGGGTATATTATATATATTTAATATAGGGGTAAATTTACTATTTATAACCTACCTCCTAAATATAAAAGCGAAACTTAATATCTTTAAATTAAAGGGCTAAATATTTATTTAAGGCGCTATTTTTATAATTTATTATATATATAAATTATTCGCTCTAAATTTATAGTAACCGCTAATAACTCTAAATACTTATAGTATTCCTCGCGTTTTACGAAATAATATTAATATACCCGTATAAATTATATAGAGTAATAAAACGTTATTAAATTATCTTTAATTACCTTAGGAGTCGATTTCATTTATAAATTTAATAATAATTATACCTATAAGAACTATATAATAGGCCGCTAGTAATCGGCCCTATATAAAAGCGAATATTAATCGGGAAAGTCTTTATTAGAGTTAGTAAACTTTAAAATACTTTTATAAAATACTTTTTATTTTTAAATTAAAGAAGAAACGGAGTTCGAGGTAAAGAAGATTTTAAATTAAAAGAGTTAAAACTACCCCGTTAAATAAAAAGAATATAACGAGTTAAAAAATATTTAAGAGTTATTAACGAACCTCGTTAATTAATAGGAGTTTCTAAGGAAGTTTTAGGAACTATAATTTAAGAAAACTAATTATAGGTTTCCGGCGAAAAGAGTTTTAAGAATATAAAGTCGTTAAAATAAAGAGTATTAACTACTATATATTTTATTTTAATAAATTTCTTAAATTCTTTTAAACGCTCTAACTCCTTTATATTCCTAAAATCTTTATCGAATATCTTTTATTTACGCTCCTTTAGGAGTTTCTTTTATTAGCGAAGTCTCTTTAATTTTATATTTTTTTAACGAATAATATTATTCGCCGCGGAAGCGGCTTTATTAACTATTTTTTATTTAATTTTAGTTTTTTCTTCTTTACGCTCTAGGCGCTCTAAAGTCTTATTAATATTTAAGAAATTAATAATAAACCTTAAAAACTTATACTTCTTTCTAATTTTAATATATTTCTTATATTTCTTCGATAGAGAGGATAATCGATATTCGGTTTAATATATCGCGTAGCGCGTATAAGCGATTATAGTTATAAAATCTTTAAAGATAACTCGTTCCTATAAATTATTACTATATTATTTTATTTAACGAGAAGATATAAGATTATTTTTAAGAATAAAGAAATTTAGAAGAAAGAGGTAATATTATAATTAAAATTCTCTCCGAACTTTAATAAACTTAATATATTTAATAAACTAAAGGATTATTTATTACTCGACGTAATATATAAACTAATAAATAAATAAGCGCTCGACCGCTTAACTATTTAATATAGGAATAAGTTAATAAATAGATAAATATATAACTCTTAATACGATTTCCTTTTATTATATAAATAACGTATTTTCTTAATAAATAAAAACTTCGTATTTAAATTTCCTAAAACTTTTAATTATAAATTCCAAATATAGACGTTTAGTAAATTTTTAATTAAGTTTATTAAATTTATCTAGTTATATTTAACTATTTATACGAAGTCTATTATTTATTAATCCTTAATACTCCTCTCTAAGAGAATTAATCTAGATTCTATCGATATTATATTAAAGTATTAAACGAAGAGCCTTAATAAAGACGCGCAGATCTATTTAGGTTATATACTAGCCCTAGAGATCGATTTAATACCTACTTTCGTCTAAAGTATCTAAATACGTATTTAGTACCTCGATTTATTTTAAACAATTTTGAATAAATTAGAATAAACTAGTCTTAATAGTACCGGTTTATAATTAATTATATATAGTAATAAAATGATTCTATAGTCTATAATACCGCGCTAACTTAGAGGATATTACGCGCCTATATAATTTTTATAAATTAACGTAATTTAAAATCGAAATTAGATTAACGTAATAGCGCTCTATATAACCTTAGCGAGCTACCCGATACTAGTAGAAAGTCACGGATTTAAGGTCTTAAATCCGAAGTTACTATTTTTAGGCTTTTTATTAAATTTTTTTTTTCTTTTTTTATATTCTCTTTTCGTTATTCTTCTACCTAAATTAGGAAAATACGTATTTAGTACCTCGACTCTTCTCGTGCGGGCTCCCGCTTTACCGATGTAGGAATAAATAATTTATTTAGTTGAAATATTATTAATATTAAAATAAGCGCCTTGAATAAATTAAAATTAAAAGAATTAAACTCTTAATTAGTGTCGGTAAATCTTAAAAGTAAATATTAGTATATTTTAAATATTATTAGCCCTATTAGAAAGCCGTCTATAGATTTATACTAAAACTCTATATTAAATACCGACCCGAGGTTTAGTAGGATTAGTAAATCGGGGCTTCGGGTAATAAATTAGGGTTCCGAGAAAATTATTTTTAATAAATAATACTAACTATTAATAAGTTCAATAGGTTTAATAACTCGATAAATCGTTAATAATTTAAATATTAAACGAATAGGCCTATTATATACCCTATAGTATACGTATTTATATACGTATTAGTATACGCTATAGTATAGGCTATAATATACCCTATAGTATACCCTATAATATACGTAATAGTATATATAGTTATTATAATTATTAGTACCTTAGTATAAGAGCTAGTATTTTAGTATAAAATAGTAACTTATTCGTACCACTAGATAGAAGAAGGAATATATAATATATTAAGATTAAATCTTAACTACTATTTTATTTCGTTAATACTATAATTCTTACGTGTCTTATTTCGTTAATACTATATTCTTACTATTTAGTAGTAACGGTTTAGTCGAATTCTATTTATAAATAAAAAGAGACCGGCTACTAGCCCTTAAAGTACTAGTTATAAAATACTAAATCCTCTACTAATATCTCGAAGATATAACTATTATCCGCACTACTATTCTCTTATATAGGTCGAATTATTTTATAAGATTATAAACTAATTATAATTCGTCCTTATATTTATTATTAATTATAATATTAACACTAATTCTTTAACCGTTAATATTCTACGACGACGAACGAAGCGAGCCGCTTCGTTTTCGTCTTAATTTTTATATATAATAGTAGTATTTCTTTATACTAGCTACGCCTACCCTAAATCCTAATAAACGAGTTATTATACTAGGTTTTTATAGTTATATAAATCGGTTTATAAACGCGCTTTATAAGCCTAAAGGAATATTTATACCCCGGTTATATAAAATACTCTATATTTCGGCCGTAGGCGTAGAGAACGATCTATATTAAATTAAAATATTACCGCCGTTTATACCGTATATTATTATTTTCGTTTATATAGAAAGTTCTTACCTTTTCTTAAATATCTCGGTCTAACTATAATTAATTATTAGGAAAGTTAAATCGCGCCGGAATTATAAAGTTAAGAGCGGAGTTTACTTTTTTATAATCTAAAGTTTATATTTATTTAAAAGCGGAGAAGCGGTATTTACCTTATTAAGAATTATAGCGAAATTAATAGGTTTTCCCCGCGTTAAGGTAGGAACTCTAAAAATTTCTTTTTAATCCCTTACTTCTTACCTTTTACTTCGTTATTTCTAATTTATATAATCGAGGTTTAAATCTTTAATACTATATAAATAAACTTTCGAACTATATACCGGTAAAAAATCTTTATAAATATATATAACTTATTTTATTTTTTTTATTTATAAACTACGCGGAAGTAAAAAACCCGTTTTTATTAAATCTTATTATCTCTCTAGCGTTTTAATTACTTATATTTTCGAAAAAGTATTTCGAGTAGTATAGTAAAAATATTAATAGATTAATTTAAAAAGTAGTTCTTTTTATTATCGACTAGTACGATCCTCTATTAAATATATTAAAAGGTAACGAGTTATTCGTAAAAAAAGAACGTTCTACCTCTATTAATATTTAAGAAAAAGAAAGTTTTATAAAAGAAAACTTTTTTATATTTCCGATTTCCTAGACGTACCCTTTTTTAATTATAAAACTATTAACGGCTTTCGTTAAAGGCGTTAGGTACTATACCGATTTAATATATTTTAATAATTAGAAAAAAAGAAACGAGGAGATTCTAAATCTTTAATTAACTTATTCTTAAAGAAAGGTTAAGGACTAGATTTTAATTACTCTTATTTATTCTCTTCTAACTAGGTTCTTTTCTTTAGTTTTTAATCTAACTAAATCTATAATTTAATTAACTCCGAGAAAATCAATATTTTAATTCCTCCTATAAAAATTAATTTTTACTACGGACGATATTATACGAAGGATTTTTTTTAATTAAACCGAGAATATAGTTAATAATAATAAGGGCTAGTCTAACTCTTTAAGATAAAATTAAAGAGGTTTTAATAATTTTAAAGAAAACTAATTTACTTTATTTAATTCTTAATCTTAATAGGAATAAGAAATTATAAATTAACTACGAATACTACCTCCGCCGGTAAAGATTAATTTAAACCTATATAATATTATAATTTAGATTATACGATCTATTATATTAAATACTATTAAAGTTACTTTATAAATTTAGGGTTAAATTTTTAAAGGGCCTTTAAGACCTATTAAACTATAAAAGCTAATTAATAAAGACGGGTATATTTAATAAATATAATAATAAACTAGGTATTTCTATACCGGCGAATTAAATTTCTTTTATTTAAATTACCTAGAGTTATAAGGCGCCGGTAATATCGTTTTTAATTTTAAAAAATTAATATTTAAAGAGGTTTATACCTTTTATAATAAAACTTAGGATTTCGCTATAATAAAAAGTAAAGATATAATAAAGAGGAATCTAAATAATTATTTCCGCGGTATTATTATAAATTAATAATTTAAAATCCTTTCCTAAAATAAAAAAGATATAATAATATAACTACCGAATAATTTATAGCGCTAAATTACTAGACTATAATATTTATAACTCTAAAAGAATTTAGTCGCTAGTTATATATATTAAAGAATACGACCGAACGAAATAATTTATTTATCTATATCTAGAATATAGTTAAATATACCGTTTAAGCCGGTATTACCTAAAAATATATATAGGTTATATAGGTATAGAATTACCTCGATATTAATTTCTAGGTTATTATCCCTCCTCTAATAAATAATACTTCGATTAAATAATTTATCGAATAATTTAAAAGTAGGAAAGAGATATAATATAGGATATAAATTTAAAAAAATAAAGAAGGCTATAAGAATTATCGAAAGAAAATTAAAAAGCGAGAAAAAAATCGCGATATAAAAAAGGATAAATAATTATTTAGAGATAAATAGTCGTTATAGCGGTAAAATAAATATTATAATTTAATACTTTATTAGCTTTAGTAGTAGTATCGATTTTTTTAATTTTAAGATTTTTAAATATTTTAAGGTCCTTAGTTTTAAAGCTTTTAAGAGTAAAGACTATTTATTATAAAACCGAATCTTTATAATTCTCGTTTTTTTCTATATTAATAAATAACTAGACCTTCTTTCCTTTATATTAATATTTACGATTAACCGGTTTATTTTTAAAATCGGTAGATTATACCTTAAATATAATAATAATAATAATCGTAGTAAATTTAAAAGCCTCCCCTATAAGAACCTCTAAAAAATACTCTACTACTATTAAAATAATTATTTATAATTACCGCCGGAAACACTTAATCTAACTAAAATTCATTCGTTAAAAATCGGGGCTACGGGAACTAGAGCTATAATAACTAGAATTATAAAAACTATAAAATATACTTATACTACCCGCCGAGACTATATAATACTTTCGGTAATTAAATATAGATATAGTCTATTTACTTTAATAAACTATATAATAATTTTAATAATAAGAATACGGATTACGATATTTTCTTTAAATTTATTAATAACTATTTCGACTCTCCCGAAGCTCCGCCGATAAATTATCATAATTATTATATAAACTACGCTACGGAATAGGGAAGGGAAGGGAAGAGAATAACCCTCGCTCCCTTCCTTTCTAGTAGGGAAGGGAGCGGAAAGGAAAGGGTAGGGACTACTAGGGAAGAGAAGAGATTATTTATTATTCCCTTCCTCTCTTCCCGGGTAGGGCTAATAATATAAATAAACCTAAATATCTACCTAATACGTTTATTAGTTATATTAATCTTTATTTATATCGCGATTAATAATAAATATTAATATACTTTAAGTCTCTAAAATATATCTTAAATTAATAGAAAGAGGGTTTATTTTAATACTACCGTAGTAGAACGAGCGCTTTATAAAGAAGGATATATACTTATAAATTTAGTTAATACTAGTTAATATACGTTAAATTTTTCGAATAAAAGTATACTATTTAATTAAAATAGATTATAGAATTTAATATAGAATTTACTATATACTAGCTGCGCAGTATTTATATATAAAGATCATTAAGATTATTTATATTTAATAACGTTATTACCCGTTAGATTTATTATTAACGCCGCGTTAATAACTGTTCTCTAAAACGCCTCCGCTTTTCCTTTATTTCTAGATTTAACGAACTACCTATTTTATAGATAACTTCGTTAAATCGTTTAACTCCTTTACTATTTAACTATTTAATTATCGGTTCTTATACTATCGTATTTAATTCGGTAGTAAACCCTATTCATTTATTATTAAATTATATAACTCTTATTATTAATAACTCTTAAATAAGATTTTAAATCGAAGTCCTAATCTAAATAGTATAAAGATTAATATAAATAACTAGACTAGTATTTACGGCCTTTCTTTATAGTAAAGCTCTTTATAATAACGACTAATATATTATAAAGAAGAATAATTTAAAATCTAAATAAATAATAAACTATAATTAAAGAAGAAGAAACGCGAGACTAATTAATATCTAGATACGACTTCGGTTTAATATTAAACTATAAGTTATCGGAAACGTTAATTTTATATACCTAATATAAATAGCTAATACTAATAGTTAATAGAATAAATCCTCTTAGAAATTCTATATTACGAAGAGGCTAAAGAGGGCGTATACTAGGTTTATAATCGAAGAGAAAAGTCGAAGAATAACTTTCTAGGAACCCTAATATAATAAAATTAAAAAAATACCTTTCGTTATTATTAAAGGTAGACGCCGTTATTAAATATATAAAAATTATAAATATAAAAGTAGTTCAGCGAGCCTAAAAGAAAGTAAAAAATTAATAAAAATAGGACGTTCTTTTAGATTAAAAATAATAAAGATTATTAAAGTAAACTAAAATCTAAACGATTAATAAAAAGTTTATATTAATCTTTATATTAATATATCTTACTTAAAGCGGATATTATTAATATATAATAAAATTACTACGGGTAAATATAGGTAGGTTATTACCTAGGTAAACGGGGTTTTATTAATTAAAGAAATAAAAATTAATAATAATAAGAATATAAATTAAGTCGATAAATAACCGTTAGAGGATATCGATAGCTCCCTAGATATTAATAATTATATTCTTAAAATACGTTAATAATTAGATTAGGACGAAATTTATAGTATTTAAAACGAAAGTAAAAAGTAAACCGAGGCTCGTAATACTTAAACCTTATTCAATTTATAAATAAAATCTAAGGACCGATCGGCCTATAATATTATTAGAGGATATTAAATTATAATATTTAAATTACTCCGCGCTAAAATCGATTATTATAATAAATACCGTTTTCGCGTATATACGTATAAAGGGTTTTCGTATTATAAAAGATATAATTTTAAAGTATATTATTTATACTAATCTTTATCCGGTTATATATTAATTATAAATTAATATAAATAAAAAGGTTTACTAAAGAGGGACCTATAAACTTATTATATTTTTACTCTTACCGAATATACCGTTTAAAAGAATATAGCCGCCTGGCTTAATATGAATTTAGAAAAGTATAAATAATATAACTTTAATAAATAAGATCGGCGTCGTAGAATAAATATAAATCTCGTATTTATTTAAGTTAATAACGGGTAAGTTATAATATTAAGACTATATTATCTTTACCCCGATAATTATAAATACGAAAAATATAACTAGAGACCGAATAAAAATACGAAAGAGGCGCGGAAAATATATAGGATAATATTAGGGCCGGAGTATACCTAGGTTATAAAAAAAGCGAAGGATATTATTCGTTCTAGAGATTAAGAGAAGATTTCGAAGGGGATAATATAAATTATCGAATCGAGAGTATTTTTAAGGCCCTCTTTAAGTTAAGAGGAGGTTATATTATCGAATAAAGTTCTAGATATAAATATAAGGGGTGTATCTAGTTATATATTTAAATATTTAATATAGTTAGTTTATAAAACTTCTAGTCGTAATTATACTAATCTTTATATTAGTTTTATTTGATTTATATTATATATTTTTACTCTTTATATCTCCTCTAACTTCTTTTATACTTCGAAGTCTTACTCGTCTTTTTATAACCCCTTAAAGATTTTAGGATAAGGCTAGGTTTTTTATATAGTTTTAATAGAACTTATTTATTTTCCTATTTATCCTTTAACTTTTTAAACCTATTAATTACCTCCGGCTTAAAGAATAATTCTATATTCGATTTTTTCCTTTTTATTAGATAGCTAGACGTAGAGTCTCGAGTAGAATATATATATTTTAAATTACTCCCGTTTATTCGGTGCCCGGAAACTTTAATTTTTAGGTTACTTTCCCGAATCTTTTTATTATTAATACGGTTTTTACGTATATTTATATTACTTTATAAACTTTTATTTAGGGGCTAGATTCTTTAACTCTTTTTTAATTACGAGTTAAATTAATAATTAAAGCTAGAGGTTCTTTACTTCCCTCGTTTTTATTATTAAATCTTAAAACGGTAGTTTCGTCTACGAGATTATTATACCCGCCTTCGTCTTCGTTATTTATAAAGTCGTTATTACTCTTTATCGTAATCTTATCCTACTTTTATACCTTTACTTCGTACTCTTTAAGAGTTATTATTTCTTCGTAGTCTAAATCTTATTAAGATATTATTACTTCGTTTTCTTTAAATTAAAAGCGATTAAGGACTATAAAAGTTAAGAACGTCTCGGGACTATAAGATTTTTAGGTTACGTATAATTAGGTAGCGATATTAAATACTCGCTCGTATTTAACACCTGTATAAGGTACGGCTAGGATATTACGGGCCGTATAAAAAAGATAATTAAATATTAACGAGAGGTCCTTTTATTTATTAAGTATAAATTTACCGTCGTCGTTACTAAACGCTATATATAATTAATAGGTATATTTATCGATATAAAGATTAATATAAATAAAAGATTTACTCGCTTCCCGGTACTTTCGAAATTCTTTACTCCGATTTTTCGAGTTCGATAATATTTTATTTTTACCTTTAATTAAATATTTAAGATTATTTACCTCGATATCTTTTTTAGTATAGATTTTTTTTATTAGGTAATTTACGGGCGCCGGTCGAATTACTCCTTAAATTATTCTTAATAGAAATCCTCCTATTTTTACCTAGTCTCTTTATTCTATCTCTAGTCTTTAAATATAGTCGTTTTTTAAATTAATTTTAAAAGAGTTATTATATTATATAACCCGCCTAAGGTTAACTAGGTCTAAGAATAATATTAATTAAATTTATTTTACGCCTTTTTTAGACCCTTTAATATAAACCTCTTTTAAGGCGTAATCTTCTTTATAAGTTTTTCTTCTTTATTTTTAAGATAATTAAATAACGCGTTATAAACCGAAAAAGTTATATAAATAATCGGCGTACGTAATATACTTATTATTTATATATATTAATAGAACGGTTTATAAAGTTCGATAAAGTATTTTACCTAAATTTATTCATCCTCGTTTAATTATAATTATTTTATTTATTTATAGAAAAATTCCTCTAACGCCGGTCTTAACTTTAAGGCGCGGATTAATATATAATAAATTAAATCCTATTTAGTCGCTACGTCCTGGAAGAGCTTTAACGTCGTAAACTTATTTCGATATTTCTTATTATATATCCCTTATACTTAATTCGGCCCGGTTAATTAATATTTTTTATTATTTAACCGCTTTTAGATATCCTAAAAGCGCTCGCGCCGTTAACCGTTTTTATTAAAATAGGTAGAGGCTTTACGAATCTATATCCCTTAATATTAATAAAGAAATAAATATCGGTATAATAATTAGTATATTATTTAAAATATAGAAGTATCTTTATTAAAGTAAACGGGATCTTAGGTTCTTTCCCTATTTTAGAAAATTCTTATTTATCTATTTTATCGTCTTAATCTTTTTAAAAATCTTTATTTATTAATAAAATCTTAATTATCTTAAAAAGTTCCTTTAAGCCTAGTTAAATAATATATAAAAAGTATAGAACGCGGTAAATTCCGGTATTTATAAAAGTATCTTAATTATTATAAAAATCGCGGATCTTATCTTCTAGTTCCTTCTTTATAATTGGAAACTAGGTCTTTTCCTCTAGTAATATAGTTTCGAGGGTTTAATATATACTATTATTATTAAAAGCGTTATCCGTAATAATTAATATTATCCGATCTCTTAATTTATAATAATGAATAATAGCGCTTAGGTACGAGGTTAGGTTAATATTATTATACTTTCCCTTTATATATTTAAAAGCTAGGAGTACTTTATAGTACTACTATCGCTAGTCGATAAAGTATATATTTATAACTATATAACTTTATCGGTTTTTGGAAAACTATAAGTCTAGCGCTATAATAACTTTCGTATCGTTATTAGGTAAATTCCGAAGGAGTTAATTTTAAATATCGTTATATTTCTTTATAATATAATTTTTAATTATAAATATAAAAGGGAGAGTAATTAACGAATTCGCGTATTTAAATACTTATTATATATCGATATTATTAATAGATCGTAAGGAGAGCTTAAACTTAATAATTATTTATATAAATAATTTAGAGAAGTCCTTAAGTATTATTTCTCGGCCGTTAAACCGTAATATATTAACCTTCTTTTACTTCTCTATAGTTAAGATTATAAATATTTATATTAATCTTTATACCTATATATTAAGCGGGTTAGAATATACCTAGTCTTTAAAGGATAGTATAATCTAGATCGGTTTTATACCTAAATATAAAACTTTCCTCTTATATTAATTTAATATAAAATACGTTTTTATACTATTCTAGGCGTTAATCCTCGTAATTATTCGGTTATATTTTTTATAAATATTTCTCGGCTCTCTTATACCTATTATAGTACTACTATAAAAGAACTCTTATTCCGGAGCCGGTTTAGGCGACGTCTAAAAGAAATTAAATATATAACTCTTATATTTCTAATTATTTTATTTAATTTTTTAGGTACGATACTACTCTTATCTATAAAATTATTCGAGAAAGACGGTAGCTATTTCTATTATATATATATAATAGTGTTTATTAGAACCTTTAGTCGTTAAACTTTTTATAAAAAAAATATCTCGGGTAACTAAACTAAGAGTAGAAGAATATTAATTATTAGATTTAAAATTATTAATAGCGAAGCTACTACTTTAAGATATTCTAAATATATATTTTAGAAACTAGTAAAGAAAGTAGGAAAATAAGAGGAATTATTAACTCTTTTACGATTATATAATTTATAGAGGTACGCTATATACGGTAGTTATAACTTAATTATATTAATACCGGATAGGAAGATTATAAAGATAAATCTATATTTATTTTATACGTTTTAGGTTAGTATCTCGCTAAAAAGTAATTTTAAATATATAATAAATTAATATTCTAACCCTCCTTTAGAAATTTCTTTTAAGATTTAATTATATCCTTATTAATTTAGATTAGTAGTTATACCTCTAACCGTTAATAAAAGCGTAGCCGATATTAACTTTAAATTATTTAATAATCTTAATAATAATACGAGAGTAAATTAGAGCCATTAATTACTAAAAACGCGACGGAATCTAAAGGTAGCGAGGAAAGTACCTAATATATAAAAAGTATATATAAGGAAACCTCGGGTAAAAAAAGTCGCGGTACGGGGTAAAAGATTAAAGAGTAGTAATTAATAGGACCTTTATAATTAAAATACTATTTAATTTAACTTTCTAGTTATTATTCTACGAGAAATCAGGTTTCTTTAAAAAACTACCGATTTTTTAATCCCGAAGCTACCCTTTACGCGCCTTATACGCGAAATTATATATACCTTTTATGGATATTATTTTTATATATAGTTTATAGGTCTAAACGCGTTATAAGAGGCCTCGGAGGCGATATTAATTAAAGAACTCGTAAATAATTAACCTAGTATTATCTTTATAAATATATAATATTAATTTTAATCGTAGTAATTAATCTTTACGCGATTTATAGCCAGCGGATTATTATAACCCCGAAGGATATATAGTTTATACGGCGATTAAAGGTTATATATACTAGGTAAGAATATATTATAATTAATATCCGAAGGTTAATACTTTATTATATTTATTTTAATCTTTATACCGATTAAACTAATACCGTTATTTTTACTATGAAATTTAGATTTAATTATAAACTTTTGGACTTTCGATTCTATTTTAGAATAATTCATTAATTATTTATAACTATTATAATTAATACTATAGTTTATTAATACGAGATAGGATAAGAGATTATCTTAATATAAAAGTCGTTACCGAAGGAGTATAACTTTTCATTATAAGACCAAAGTGAATAATAACTAGGGATCCCGCTTTTAACACTATAAATCCGATTATTTTATTTATTTATAACCTCGCTTTCCTTTATACCGAAATTATATTAACTACGTTATTAGAAAAGTATTTATCTTAATTTAAAATACCGTATAGTATATTTATATATATAAGGCCGGTATATTCAGTTACTAATAAATTAATTAGTTATAATCTTCTTTACGTTCATCCGTACTTTAGTCTTTATAAGTAAGGTAAAATTAAATAAAAATAAATTATAAGTTAATAAGATATTAAGTTATTATAATCGTATAATCGTTAGTGTTTAAAATACTAAATGAGTATATTAAGATAAAGATTAGGATAATTAATATTAATTTAATCTATAGAAAATAACTCCTCAGCCTTTAAATTATAGAGTAATTAATCTACTATATAGAGGGGTAAGATTATTAAGATATAGATTAAGATAAATAATATTAATAAAGTTTATAATAGTCGCCTAAATATTAGGGCTTTAGAATAAAAGATATATAAAATAACGCTAGCCTTCCGGTAAATCTTATAGTATAAATATCAAGATAAATAATTCTAATGAAATATACGAACCGTAGTTATTCGGTCCTATATAAGAATAAATCGACTTCGACGATATCGTTAATACGAATTAATTAAATACGTTAGATTAATTCTCTTAGCCTATCTACTCTAAATTAAAGGATATAATTTAACCGATATTTATTTAATTATATAAATTACCTATATCTAGGAATGAAGTAGAAGATAATAAATATAACTCGGGTAAAGATATTAAGATTAAAAATAACGATAGTACTAGCGACGATAACGAGGCGACCGTCGATAGTAATAATAATATAATAAGGTTAGAAGGCTATATAAACTATATAAATAATAATAATATATACGAATGAGTTAAGGATAATTCTAAATATTAACGGTTATACTAAAAATATTAATACGATAATTACGAATACGTTATCGAAAGATAGGATTATGAAATAAGGGATATATATTTTTATTATTTTTATCCGGCTAATTCCTCGAATAATACCTAGATTTAATTAATAATACCCGAAGACTATTAAAAGAATAACGATTAGGATAAAGATTAGGACGATTCGGCCCTAAATAATTAAAATAAACCTAAATTCGATAATATTAAATCTTATATAAATTATATAAAAGAGCGTATCCTATATTTTTACCTAAAAGAAATTAATTTTATTTTCCGAGGGTATAAGAATTATTAATAGAATAATTTAAATTACCTTATACTCGATTACTCCTATAATAATTAAAATATAGAAGATATAATAATAGAGGAGGATATTTAAGACCCTTCCGATTAAGATAAAGATCGGGATAAAACCTATAGTAGTAAATAACTAAAGTAGATCTCTTATATTAATAAGAATAATTCACCGAGACTTAATACGGGCGAAATACCTCTCGATTATTTAAAGGGTATTATTAAGGAAATATATACTATTTATTAAATAATTTTTAGGAATTTAAAGATAAATTAAAAAATAATAAAAGAGAAGGAGAAAGTGAGTAAAATATAAAAAACTAAAACTATAATTAAAGATAAAGATTCGTTATCTTACTATATATCCTAGCTTTATCGTAATCTTTATATTAATCCGTTATTATAAAGGCTCCTTCGAGACGCGGATATCCTCTAAGAAAAATTAAAGTAAAATAAAATAATAAATAATTTACCTTAATCTTAACTTTATCGTAATAATTATATTAATATTATATAATTTATTAAGGTCTTAAAGTATAAAACCCTATATATAAAAGCGCTAGGAGTATTTAAGTTTATAAGTTTTTTCCTTATATTAAATATATTATAACTTTTATATTAATTTCTAGATATTGATACTAGCTACGCCTTTATTTTAGAGCTCTTTATTTATTAATTAAATCTTTATAAGAATACGGGCGGTTAAAACTCTATTTAAATCTTTATTTAAAGACCGCGTTTAAGCCCTAAAAAAGAAAAGGGGAAGAATAAATTAAATTTTTATATCTACCCGACGACGTATAAAGCCCGGTAATAAATTTTATATTATCTTTAATTATCTTTATCCTAATTAAGGTATTAAATCCTTATTAATAAAAATACTCCGGGAAATTAAAAGATATTAGAAAACTTTCGATTTATTAATTCTAAAAGTACTCTTTTTATATTTAATCCGCGAAATCTATTATTAAAACCTTTTTAAGGATATACGATTTTAAAGTAATATATTTAACGCTTTATAAAAGATTATAAAAGACTATTTAATATATATATTCTTTAATAAATTTATTCCTTATATTATCCCTAGATAAGTTAAGATCTAATTTATTTAATAATTAATTTATATATTATATACGATAAGCGTGTTACTCTTTAGCCGAAGGATATTAAATTATTAAAGACTTTAACGAAAATATTAGGCGGGTAAATAAATATTAATAATTAAAGCGAGAAGGGGTTTCGCTAGGAGATAAGATCTTTATTAAGAATTAATATAAAGATTATTATAAAGTATTAAAGTAGTAGATTCCGATAGGGATTAATTAATAAATAAATATTTACGATTTTATCGTGAAATAATCTAATTAATAGTTTAATAATAGTACGAATAATTAGTTTATATATTAATATATTACGATACGAGAGCTTATAAAAAGATAAAGGTCTTTAACGAAAGTATATAACTTCGAAAAATAAACTAAAGTGAATAATAGCTAAGAATCCCGTTTTTAATACTATAAATCCGATTATTCTTACTATTTTTTACTTTACTTTTATTTATACCTAAACTATATTAACTACGATATTAAAAAAGCGTTAATCTTAATTCGAAATCACGTTTAGTATATTATATATATAAAGATCGGTATAATTAATTATTAATAGCCTAATTAGTCGTTATTATCTTTATATTTATCTTTATATTTATCTCTTTAAGTAAATTCGATTTAAACTAAATTTTATTACTACCTAATAACATATCTAATTATCGGAGTTATAATATTATAAACTTAATTATTATTTAGTATAACTATTAGGATAAAGATTAGAATAAATAGTATTAATTCGATAAATAGAAAATACCTCCTATATTTCCTCTCGAAGTTAAATAAATAAAGTCGTTACTCTTAATACTATTATTAATAGTATTAATTATACGTATTTAATATAGTAAATACCTCCTCTTTAGGGCGATAGATTTATAATATCGAATATATTTAGAGTAAACGTAAAATCACCGGGATAAAGATTAAAATAAATTATATTAATTTAATTTATTAAATATAATCGTTTATATTATAAATCTTTTATTCGGGACTAGGCCTTATAATAAATCCTTAGTTATAAATAAAATTATTAATATAAATCTTAAGGTAAATTATATTTACGAAATATATAAAATATAGTAGACCGTACCTTAATTACTAGGAGTCGGAGGGATAAGATATAATATCTTTAATTTTATTTATGAAAATCGCCTTTAAATACTTTTTAAAGGTTAATAAAATCGAGAACCCCTTAATTCGCTATTTATACTATATACTCTATTAATATCCTACGAAATAACGTAAGATAATAATCGGTATAATCGTAAAAACTAGCCTAATAATAATAGCGGTTTAGAATTAAATTAGTCTTATATAGAATATTAGTATCGGGTTATTTATTATTTATACTTATACGGTAGCTTTAATCTAATTAACGCGTATTAATACTATAAATAGAATAAACTCTTTTATATTCTCGAAGATAAAAATAAAGAGGAGGGTTATACGAAGAGTAAAGAAATATTAATACTACTAAGGAATCCAAATCAAAAAGGAAAATTAATATTATAAAAAGAACTAGACGAATCGAATTAAACTAGTTTTATAATATTAAAAGTAGATTAGGATAAAGATAGAGATAATCTTAATAATTAAATTAATTTAGGTTTAAGGTCGTATACGTTATATTTAAACCGGAATTTAATATATAATTATAAATATTTTAATATAGTATATAGAAATTATATAGATTAAGGATTCGAATATCTTTTCTAGGACTCGGAGATCGACTCGGATATAAACGAGGATCCGTACCGTTACCGCCGAATATAATATTAAATATTAATATAATATCTTTTAGTACTCGTCGATAATTTAAGAGTAATATTAAATTAGAATTTAACGCCCCGATTACTCGTTAGGTAGAAGATTAAAAAATAATAAAAAATAAAGAACTTATAAGGGAAAAGAACGCTAAGAATATAACTAAAGGTAAATATTTATTATTTTATTATATATCCTAGCTTTATCCTAATCTTTATATTAATTTATAAATCTAGATATAATTATTAATAAACGCGACCGGCCTTAAAGGAATCTAGAGACCTTATAAAGTAATAAATATATTACCTCCCTTCCGGTCTTATCGTAATCTTTATATTAACCTTTAATTATTTATAAAGTCTTTAATATATAGAAATTTAAGTTTAAAAGTAAATTTAAAGATAAGCCTAAAGATAAACCTAAAGGTAAATCTAAATATATAAATACGACTAGAAATAGTACGTATTTTCCCCTCTATAATTCTATATAAATAATATATTAATATATATAAATAGGGAAAGGAAAAGGCCTCTAGTTAATTTAAATAATACTATAAAATAACGGGGAGGGCTTAAATATTAATTCTTTATTAACTCATCCTCTACCTAATAATAAAATCACTATAAGATTAATATTTAATAAATTTCTACGTAAAGCCGCTTCTCGTATCCTTAAGGCTAAACGGAATAAAAGGGGAAGGATAGATTAAATTTTTATATCTACCCGACGACGTATAAAGCCGAGTAGTAAGTTTTATATTATTATTAATTATCTTTATCTTAATTAAGGTACTAATCCCTATTAGCGAAAATACTCCGGGAAATTAAAAGATATTAAAAGACTTTCGATTTATTAATTCTAAAAGTACTCTTTTTATATCTAGTCCGCGAGATCTATTATTAAGATTTTTTTAAAGATATACGATTTTAGAGTAATACGATTAGCGCTTTATAAAAGGCTATAAAAGGTTATCTAATATATATATTCTTTAGTAAATTTATTTCTTATATTATCCCTCGATAGATTATAATTTAAATTATTTAATAGCTAATTTATATATTATATACGGTAAATATATTACTTTATAGGCGAAGGATATTAAACTTCTAAAAACTTTAACGAAAATATTAGGTAGGTAAATAAATATTAATAGTTAGGGCGAGAATAAAATTCGTTAGGGGATAAGATCTAAAGGAGGGCTTAATATAAAAATTAATATAATTTTATACGCGGAGGATACCTATTAGAAATTAATATATAAATAACTATAATTCGTCGTTCTAGGATACTATCGTATATATTAATTACTTAGATCGAGGGTAGTATAATAATTAGTTTATTTAATCGCGCTATTAAATCTTAATATACTTTATTTATATTATCGTTACTATAATAGCCTTAAAGATACGCGTAGATATAGCCTATTAATAGGAATAATAATTAATATAATTAATAATACACTATTAGCGACCTTAAAGATATCGATTATTTATATTAATTATTATCCTAATTAATAAGGTATATATACGCGTATATATAAACTATATAAGGCCAGCCCTATTAAGAAGGGAGGAAGGGAATAATAAAGAATCCCTTCCCTTCCCTAGACTAGGGAAGGGAATAACTTTATATTTATCCCTTCTCTTCCCTTCCCCTTCCTCTAAAGAAGGGAAGGGAAAGGAAGGTAATCTCTACCCTATTCCGTAACGTAATATAAACGCCGATAAAAGTTATTATAATATTAAGGAGAGTATTATAAACGAAGAATAAAGTATTAATAAAGATATTAATATTAAATTCGTCTTAATTACGTATTATATTTCTATAGAGAAAATAGGTTAACGTCCTATTTATAAAAATTATAAATTTAACTTTTTATCGAATAATTTATTATATATATACTTAAAAGAAAGGAAATATATATATTCGATTAATATCTAAAAGGTAATTAATCCTACCTTTATAAAATTTAAAAATACCGAGTTAAATATTACTCCGAAGATTTTAATTTTAAAGATTATAATAACGCCGAAATCGATAGCTCTTAAATCTTCCCCTCGATAAAAAGATAGATTAATAATCGAATTTATTACTCCGCCTTTATTAATTAACGGGATAATATTTCGTATATAATATTATTTTACCGGTTAAATAGGCCTTACTCTAAATATTATTCGAGAATTAGAATATTTTAATACTAGGTATCCGATAAATATAATTAATAAAGTATTTATTATATAACGAATCCCCGGTTTTTAATTATAGATCTATAATAAAGTTATTACCTTAAAAGGTATCGGCTCGAACTATTATTTAATTATAAAGTAGATTTTAATTATATTTTATATAAACGAAAAAACGAAGGATAATATAGAAGTAATAGTTAAAATCATTAAGGACTTTTATATTATCGATAATTTTAAAATTAATATATTTATCGGTATAAATATCTTAGGCTAGGAGAAGACCGTTATCGATCTTTTTGATAATTAAATAATTTTAAATAACTATAAAGATATTATAATCCCTATTTAATCTATAACTAAGGATAATATAAAGATTCGATATATTATATAATTAAAGCGCCGCTAAATAATTCTAGTACGAATTATATTAGCGGTAGTAATCTCGTTAAAAGGGAAATTAAAATTACCGGATTAAAACTTCCTATTCGAACTATAAATAAAAGGAGTTTATATTTATTTTATAAACTTAATAATTAATTTTATTAATATTTATAACGAGGGGAATATACCTCTTATTATTCCTCGCTACTAACGAATAAAATTAATTATAAAATATAAGGTAGAAGAAGTATACTTTATTAATTTAAATAACTATTCCTTTACGGCGAAAATTTATAAGGATAATATAATCGTATTACGCCTTATTAACCTTTATAATTCGAGGTTAATTTTAAAGCCTAAGGTCGATCCTTCTATAAAAACGAAACTACCGAATAAAATTATAATCTACGATAATAACTCCGATATTACCGCGATTAAAGAGATTATAGAGTAATATTTTTATATTTAGGAAAATATAAAAAATATAATTAATCTACCTAAATCTAAATAGTTATCGATTTCGTTTATTATAAATTAATAATCGTTTAATACGAAATTTAATTATAAAGTTTATTTATTAAGCCCCGATATAAGAGCTTTAATAGACGAGAAATTCGATAAAATATATTAATAAAAAAAAAATTATAGTTTATCGAGCCTTCCCTATTCGCTTTCCCTATCTTCGTTATATAGCGGACGGTATATAAAGGCCCTAAAAGAATACCGATACGGAAGGGTAAAATTATAATCGATATTTATAATTTAAATAAAATTATTATCTTTAATAATTACCCTCTTCCGCTTTAAAATAATATTATTTCGTTAGTATAAAGGTGTACTTATATAAATATTATTAATTATAATAGATAATTCTATCTCTTTTTAATTAAGAGAGATAATCGTTATAAATTTATAATAGTTTTTTTACCGTAGTTCGGAGTACTATAATATCGTAGTAATAAGATAGAAAAAGTTAGTTCCGTATATTTAGTATAAAATAAATACTTTTCTTCGCCCGTATAAAGTATTCGTAAAATACTATATCGATAATATTATAATTTTCTTACGGTTTTATTTCGAGTATATCGAATATTTTATAATTATTTTCGCTTTATTCGTAGGCCTTAAGATCTTATTGAAATTTAAAAAATCCTTTTTAGTTTACCTCTCCGTTATATTTCTAGGCTAGAAAATAAATAGGTTAGGTTTAATTACTATTAAAGAAAGAATTATAATAATTAAAGAACTTCGTTTCCTAAATATACTATAGGCTTTAGAAATATATATCGGAATAATAAATTAATTATAAAATAATATTAAATATTTCGCCTAGATTACTAAATTATTTTAATACTAAAAAACCTAACTTTTAAAGGGCTCGCCGTTTTAGAGCGGGAATATATAAAAGATTTATTCTAGAAAAACTTACTTCGTACCTATAAAAGAGGAATTAATTTTTTTTAAATTATTATAAAAGGTATTTACTTCTAAAACCTATTTATATTATCGGGATCTAGCTCGTTAATTATATATTAATATTAATATATTAAAGTCGTACGGAATTAGCGCGATAATATATTATGTTTAAAAAAATCCTTAAAATAATAATTTCTCTTATATTAATATATAATTAATTTTATTCCTACCTAAACTATTTAATCCTACGGAGTCGTATTACTAGTCTACGGAATTAAAAATAATAGGCTTAATTTAGATACTAAAAAAGATCTTATATTTATTTATATAAATCCCGATAAAGAAGGCTATTATCTTTACTAATTATTCGGTAACTACTAATATTATTTAATAAATAATACTATCGTCGTTCTCTTTTAATAAAATAAATCTACGGTTAATATAGGCTTCCTAATATATATTATAATACGATCTCGATATTCGTTAGTATCTAGGAAAGTAAAATATCGTATTAAATACTTTATCTCGCTTTTTTAATAAAAAAGAATATCTCGATACTAAAGATCCTAGTATTTTAGATAACGTCTTCGCTTTTTATTTTACTTTAATTAAAATATCTTCTAAATACCGCCTTAAATTATAAAAAGTATATTCTAAAAATAAGAAATAATTAAGGATAATAACTTTCCTTATAGATAAGAAGAATAAATTTAAGAAAGAAGCCCTAGGGTCTACGAATAATATTAATATAATTAATACTAATATTTCTTTCCTTTTTAGAGATTTATTTATATAATATAAAGACGAATATATTAATAAGAAACGCCTATATATCCCGAAATTAATAGAATAAAACATTTTCGAACTCTTATATAATAAGCGAAATTATATAGGATTTTATAAAACGTATAAGAATATCGCCGATAGTTATTATATATAGTATTTAACTCGAAGATTTAAATACTATATTTTATACTACCCTTAATATTAACTTAATTAAATAAAGAAGTATATATTATATAATATTTTAAAACTAATCCTAATAGAGTTAAAGATCTATTATTATATTATTATCGATTTTATTATAACGCTTCTTATATTTATAAACGGATATAATTATCTAATAATTATTATTTATAAATTCTCGAAAGTAATTACTACGGTCTTAGGGAAGGATATATTTAGCGCCGAAAAATAAATAAATATACTATTTCTCGCTTTTACCGATTAAAGAATTCTAAAGGCGATTATTTTTAATAAAGACCTTAAGTTTCTTTTAGGCTTATAGAAGGTAATCTTTAAAATATTAAAAACTAAATTAATAATTTTTATTACCTACTATCCTTAATTTAACGGCTAGTTAGAACGGATAAATTAAACTATAAAAATAATACTACGATTTTATTTAATATACTACCCTAATAACTTATAAAATAAATTCGTTATTACTTTATAATCTATTATAAATAATTCTTTAAACTTAATAATAATATTTTCGCCGAACGAGATTATCTACGGTATAAAGCTTAATAATAGAATTTTAGTTTAAGATATAATAAAAAGAATAAATCTTATTAATACTAGAACCGTTAACCGGAAGAAAGCCGTTAATACGATTTCGTTTATAATAATTAATACTAAATTTCGGTATAATAATAAATATATACCTTTAATAATATAAAAAGGGGATATAATCTTTTTAAAACTATATAAAAATTATAGAATCCCGGGTTTAGAGAATTATAAACTTTGAAATTAAAGAGCTAGCCCGTTTAAAATTCTAAAACGAATAAATAACTTAACCTATAAATTAAAATTACCGCCGATAATAAATATCTACCCCGTTATTTCGGTCGCCGCCTTAGAATTTACTCCGTTAAGAGAGGATCTATATAACTATTTTTAAAAGATCGGGCAGGCTATTATTCTCGATAATAATAATAAAGATATAAATAATTACTTTAAAATAAAATATATTTTAGATAAAAGAATAAAAAAGTTTTTAAAATAAGGAAAAAGATTAATAATATAATATTTAATTAAATAAAAGGGCTAGGGGCCCTATTAAAATATATAGTATAATAAATAAGATTTTAAAAATATAGAGGGCGTAATTAGCGACTATAATACGAAGTCGCTATAAACTATATAAATAATTTAAAAAACGATATTACTTTATTTATTTATTAATCTTTATTTTATTTTTACTTTATTACGCGACGGTAATTTTATTATTTAATAATAACGAATTTCTTAATAGCCCCGCTACGTTAATAAAGTATTTCTAATTTATTTATATAATTAATAATCGTTTTTTTCTCGCTCGATATAATTAATAAATATTAACGCTGTTATATTACTTAACTATAATATTTTATATATTAAATAATATTAATATATCTTTTCTTTTTTAATTTTAAAGTTTATTATTTATTTATATTACTCGCCTTAATCGAGTATAATACGATTTCTTCGTTTTAATAAATTTTTAATTATAATATAACTAAATTATATTTAGGAAAGGCTTCGAAGAAGCTAGCCTTAAAGAATAATAAAATAAAAATAAAGAAAGTAACGAAAATAACTAAAATTAAACTAATTAAAATAACGAATAAAAACGATAATAAAAAATCCGGCGCTTCTACTTCTAAATAGAGCGATAAAATAAATAACGAGTAGGTTATTAAAACCAACGTCGATAATAAAATCGATACCGAAGAAGTTAAAGATTTACTATATAATAAGCCCGTATATAATATAATAGAAAATAAAAATACCTAGTTATTAACGGGTAAATATCTTTCTTTATTATAAACTAGGCTAGTTATTTAATATAATAAAATTTCTTTAAATACGCGATTTAAGAACTAATTAAAGGTATTTAATTTAAGAAATAAACTATAATTTAAATAAATAAATAACGGGTAACTAGTTATAATATAATTAATAAAAAATAATTATATAAAATCCGCGATTATTTTTAATTATACGTAATTATACGGGGATAAAGGGAACTTATTATAGAAACTAGATTAATTAATTTTAATAAAAGAGGGGAAATATAGCCGATATATCTTTATAAAAAGATATAATTATCTTTCGGCGGACGAGATAATAAAAGTAAAGAAACTCTCGACGCCGTCGAAAAAATTAGATAAAAAAAGCCTAAGGGTAATAAAAAAACCCTTAATATAAAAAAAATCTATATTTAAAAAGCTTAATAAAGATAATAAAAATAACGAGAGCGAGTTTAAAATAAAAAAAAAACTTTCGTTTTTAAAAAAATCTTTAAAGGAATCGATAACGAAATTATTCTTACCGAAGAAATCGACTTTAAAGATAACCTCCCTCGTAAAATTAATTAATAATAACGATTTTTAACTAGTTAATATAGAGTTACCTAATATCGAGGCGTAGGAACGTTAAGAGAAACGTATTAAAACTATAGACCTAATTATATAACTAAAAGAGTTAGATAAAATTAAAGAAACGTTTAGAGTAAAAATTACTACCGAAACTAAAACCGTAAATTCTTTAAAATAGAAAACTATAACTATTTTATCTACGCCCTCGAAGAAACGGATAAATAGGAAAATTACAGTACCTACGATTATAAAATAATAAGTCGAAATCGGTAATAAAGATTTCTTAATTATATTTTAAATTATATTTTAGACTTCGATTTTCCTTATAACTAATATTTCTAAATAAATTATTTCTTTTTTTATTATATCTAAAAGCTCTAAATAAAAGAGAGTAAAATATATAATAAAGAAACTTAAACGGGATAAAATCTTAATTAATTTAAATATAAAAAAAGCCCCTTTAACGTAAATAATAATAAGGGTTTTTATAATAACTAATAAATCTAAACCGGCTAAATTAACGACTATACCGCCTTTATTAAAGAATAATTCTACGTTATTATTAATTAATAAAAACTAGATTACGGAGCTAGTATATTATTAATCGGAAAGTATTACTCTTAACCTAAATATTTAATTTACTACGAATATCGAAGAGTTAGTTTTTATAACGAATAATATATACTATACTAGCTCTACTATAGATGAAAAGGGTATAATAAAATAAGTTTTCTTATTTAAGGCTACGAGAGCGAACGTAATTAATTTAGGAATAAAATACTCGAAGAAAATAAAACCTAATAAATAAACTAAGCCGTTAAAAATAGAAGGGGAGATTAAGGATATTTTTATATCGTTAGAGAATTCAAATAATAATATTAAAACGGAATCTTTAATCGAGATCGTTAAAGAGGTATTCGTTAAATCTAAAATCTATATAAACGCGCTAGTAGCCAGAAATAACCTCCTAGAAAATAATAATACTATTTTATATAATTACGTAGAATTCTTAGAAGGTCTTATTATTAAAATTAATAATAAAATAATCCGTATTTTATTAATCCTAGAAATCTTTTATATTATTTTTATTTAATACCGTACCCGCCTTTTAAATTAATATAGGGTCGATTATTTATTATAAGGTTTTTTCGATTCTATAGAAATCGAAATACTTAAAGAGTAATTAACTAGAAGTAAATAAATAAAACTAATTTAAAAAATTAAAAATATTAAAGATATTAAAGACTTCGCTAATAATCTTTTAGTTAATATTAATATAAATATAAATTCGTTAATTAAAAGATATCCAGCTTTAGAACGAGTACGTAATCGAGAGAAATTTAAATAGTAAATAACTACCGATATTATATTAGGCGGTAAACTTATTAAAGAGAGTAATAAACTATATAATTAATTCGGTATAACCGCGTAGACTATTTTAGATTATAATAATCGCGCCGTTATCGAAACTATTACCGATAATAAGACCGCGTAAATTACTATAATTATTATCGGTTATAACGAACGCCTTATTATCGATATATTAATTATTAATAACTAGGAACTCTAGCTAGGTACTATAATAAATATATTAAAGACTACGGATACTTCTTTATTTAATATTTATAATTTAATAATTAATCTCCGTTTTAATAACTTTAGGTAAAAACGTCATCGTTTTTTATTAATATAATATATTTATAATAATTCTAAGTCGAGGTAATAAAGAATAAACTATATTAATAATTATAATATTTATTCTTATTTATACTTTTACTTCGAGGCCTCGAGGACGTAAAGTCTTTATTTATAAAAATAATTATTATAATTACTAATACCTTAATATAAAAGTTAGTATTTTAGTATAAAATAATAACTTATTCGTATCGCTAGATAAAAGAAGGAATATATAATATACTAAAACTAAATCTTAACTACTATTTTATTTCGTTAATACTATAATTCTTATATATTTTATTTCGTTAATACTATATTCTTACTAGTAGCTTATATATACTATTAAATAATATACGAATAGTATATATAAAGGTATTTTAAATAATATATAATATATACCCCCCGTAGTAGTCTTTAAAATATTAGACGAAAGCCCCCTATAGTATATATAATTATAGTATACACTAAGGTATACACTATAGTATACGATATATTATGTAATTTATATATATATACTCCCCGGATATACCTAGGTAACGCCCTCGCGAGAATTTTCACTAAAACTTATTATTCTAGGCCCGGTAGGTCGCTAGCGTTAATAGTTATTACTAAAGATCACTACCGTTAATAATATCGATTATAGAATTTTATTTATTTTAGCCTTATTATAGAGTTAAGCTACTATTAATATATTAATAATATATATAAATTATTAAAATTACTAATCCAGTTAAAATTAACCTAGAGTTATTAAATTTATTAAAAGTAACCTACCCGGATCTCTAATTTATTAAATTTATTAATAAGATACTAGTAGTCTTATCCGTAAATTAGGGCTACTAGTAGTATTTTATTCGTAATTAAAGTTAAAAAATCTTTTAATAGGACGTTACTAGTTTTATCCGTAATTTAGGGTTATTAATAAAACACTACTAACCCTATCCGCGCGGTCGGTAACTACGGTTTTAATAGGAGTTTTTAAAATTTACTAATGAATTTTAACGGGTAATAAAAAGAATAGTTAATTTACTTTAAGAAAATATATTATATATAAAAATATTTTCGACTTTATTAAAGATTATATTAATTAATTAATTTATATATTTATTTAAATAAAACTATTTCGTTTATAAGGGAGTTTTATAGAATATATATAATACCCGATAACGTTACTAAATAACTACTAAAGAAAACTCTTAAGAGGATAAAAACTTTAGTTTATTCTAATCTCGGTTCTAGATATTTTAACCTACTAACTAGTAGGTTTTTTTATATATTATTAATTCTTCTTCTAGGTTTCTTCTTCGCGTAAATCCTTAAAGTTAATAATTTTATATTAACTTTAAATAACCTTATTATCTTATTTTTTATATTTACCCGTTCTTTTAAAATTTATTATTTATCTCCGTTACGAGCCTAAATCTTTATAATATATATAGGTATAACCGTAGCTAAATATTATATATTTTATTATATTAGTATACTAGCCCTATTATCCCTCTTTATTATTATTTTATACTCTTTCGCCTTTATTTTTAATTATATACGCGTAGTTATTTCTTTATTATAACGGATTTTACGTCCCGCCGGTACCTTAATATAATTACCCGGCTACTAGAGTTACGACTCTTATATAAATATTAATATCTATAAATATAAATAAAGGTCCTTTTATTTACGCGAGTTTTATTTTATATATTTATATTTTACTTACTCGTTAACGGCGGAGGAAAATATTTAGTTTTATAAGACTTTATATAATAATTATTTTATAACTTTTAGAGTAAAGAAAACCCCTTATAATTCGAATATTATTAATATTTAATAAGTAATTAGACGGGAGCCTTTATTTAAACCTAAGGTTTCGGCTTTATATATATATATTTATTCTATACTCTTTCTTATATATAGGTATAGTAGATATATTCTTTTTATAATCCCCTTTTTCTAATATATCGGGCCGCGATTACGGTTATTTTTCTAATTAATTATATCGTAGAGGGTTCGTTTTTTATCGCTTTAATTCGTTAAGAGAAAGGGGGGGAGGAGGAGGAGGAGGAGGAAGAGAAAGAAAAAGAATTTCTTTTTATTAATACTACGGTCGCGTTAAGAATATAGATACCGCTACGAGATAAGTTTAACGCGTCGCGATATAAGATCTTTTAACTCTTTAGACTACTATAAATAATAATTAAAGATTTATAATTAGTAGGATATATACCTAGATCTCGTTACTAGTTAAAGATTATATTAATAATATAATTAAATAATACGACGAAGAGGAAATACGAAAGTTTTGATTTTTTTATCTTAAAGGAGTAGGTCTTAAATAATTCTTAAATAAATTAAATATTAATATTAAAATATTAATATATATTTTCGTTAATCCTCAATAAAAATTGTCTTATTAAATAATTTAAAATAAATATATTAGAAGTTATAAATAAACTTTATTTTAATAAATATAAATATATTTAAATATATATTAATAAGACGCCTAAATAATATATAAATAAAATATTTAATTTAATTAAAGCCGCCGATATTTTCAATATATATAAATAAATATTTATAATCTATAATTATTTTAACTTCAATTTTAAATATTTTATTAATTTACCTAAATTTAATATTCTATTAAATAAATTCTTTAATTTATTTAATATTAAGGAAGAAACTTAATTAGGAATAATATAAAAGAATAAAATTACTAGGTCTTTACCGCCTTTTAAATCAAAGAATTTATAATAAATTTAATAGAATTATTATAATATCTTAATTTCGGTTATAATAAAATTAGTTACTTTAATTTATTTTTTATTAATTTATTAATCCGGTTCATTAGAATATACTAAATACTCTTTAAATATAATAATAATTTTATTAAATTTAGTTACTACCTAGTTAGTTATAGATTACTAGTAATAGTATTAAGAATATATCTTTCTCTTTTAGAAATAAAAATCGTCCTAATTATTAACTACACTAAGAAAACCGCGGGCTTATAACTAATAATTTTAATTTTAATTATTTCGAGTAATAAAATATACTTTTTAAATATATTATTATTTACTATAAAATTAAATATAAAAGAAATATTTTTAAAAAGATAATACTATAAAGTTATAAATAAAATAATAATTTATATTTAATATTAATTACGCTAATAATTAAAACTAGGATTAATAGTAGAATAATATCTATAATATATAAAACTAAATATATATTTTCTAGGTAATTATTAATAAAGTTTAATTACTTAATTTATTTTAATACTATATTTATAAGAAAGGCTTCCGATCTAGAAATATATTATATATTTATTTTAAAAGTCGAGGATAGGGTAGAAATATTAGTAAAGAGATTTACCCTAGATATTTAATAATAAATATTATTTAGAAGAGTTAATAGTCTTTAATAATTAACGAAAATATAAGTATCTATTATTAAATTAAAACGAATAACCAATTATTAAAATCGAAGCCTATTATTAAATTAAATTATAACTCTTTTAAAAATATATTATACTATATTAAGACTAGCTTTATAGTAGTTATTAAATAATATATAGATTCTATAAAGAGAGTATACGGCGTAGTTACGTTATTTATATTATAGTATTATATTATAGTTTCCGGTACTTTAAAACTCTTTTTAGAAATAAGAGATTTAAAACCCTTACTCTAACTCTTTAAATATTAATTCTATTATTTAAATCTAAAAATCATTTCCTTAAAGTAGTATTATAGAGATACTCTCTTTATTTATATAGATACTCTCTAGATTACTAGATAGACACCCTCTTTATATTTATTTAATAGTCGCGGAAACCGTAATAAAACTAGCTTAAATTATTCGGGCGACGTGAGTATATAGTAGTAAAACTACTACCTTATATCTAATATCGTCAGCGACGACGACGTTATATATATTTAGATTCTAAATAGGTAGATTATTAAATATAGTATAAAACTAGGTTTTAAGGAGAGTATTTAATAATAGAATTATTATAAACTAAATATGAATAGGATTTTCGTTATTTTTACTTGTATCCTATTTAGAAACGCGCCTATAGTAGGCCTTAAATCGTTTAAATCTAATATCTTCTCGATTAAATTAATTATTAAGTCGATTAGTTAAAGTCTATTATCGCTACTAACCTAGTTATAACTAATCTATATCCACGACCTAGAGGTTCTAGTAACGTTATTACTCGCGGTAGATATACTAATAATTACGGCGTCCGCGACTAGGTATTAATTAAATATAGAGAGGGTATCTATCTAGCGATCTAAAGAGTATCTATATAAATAAAAGAGATATCTCTATAATACTACTATTTTCTTATTAAGACTTTATATTTACTTTTATATTATTATAATTATTTTAGGTACTCTAGTTTAATAATTTTAATCTTTTATAATCTTCTTAAATAATAATTCGTTAATATTATAAAAAATCTTTCTAGAAATAATCGGCCCAAAGGCGTAATATAAAAGATTAATATTTATAAAAATATAGGAGATTCATCGGAGAATAATAATTTAATAATAAATTAATAATTTATAAAATTAAAATATAAGTAAAAAGCCCTCGAAAAAAAGGCCTCTATTAATATAATTTAAAAAAATATCGAAAACTTATAATATATTATTATAAATAAAATAGGTAATAAAATCGAAGATAATTTTTAAAAATTAAATATAGAAAACGAAAGCGGCCCGACGGTAAATCGTAATTAAGTCGGTCTTAATATATATTAAAGTAATTTATAATTATCGAAACTACGGGATTTTTATATAAAAAATCCGTAAAATTATTAAAAATAAATTTATAATACGGAGACTACGTTCCGTTTAATACTCGTAAACTTTCGAATAAATAAAAAGAAGATTTTATATATAATACTTTATTTAAAAGAGTAAATTAAGAAATTAAAAAATAAATATAAAGAACTTTATTAATATAGAATAATTCAAGTATAAATATAAAGATAATATATCTCTATTAAAAGGCCTCTTATTTTAAAATAGGAGGTTATTAATTAAACTAGGCTAGCTAGACTAGTAAAAATAAAAATAAAAACTATATATTAAATACTATAATATAAATAAAAAAGTAACGCCCTCGTTATAATTAATATAAATAAATAAATGTTATAGACTTTAAGGTAAAAGGTAAAATATATATAATATTATTTTTAGAGTAACGACGGAAGGTTTTTATAACTAGTTAATTCCTAGTAATATATTACCGAAGGCTTCGGCGAAGAGATTATTTATATAATAAAGAATTAATATTATTTATTTACTCTATTAACTTAAAGACAATTTATATTAAAAAAGACTTTTACGAAAGGTCCTTTATAGTATTTTTTTTAATAATCTTTCTCTTTATTTTTATAATAACGGCGGGGTATATCTCTTCGTAGTTAAAATAATAATTATTATACTATATTAAAACTAGACCTTAGTAGTTAGGATTCGGGCCAAAGACTATATATATAATATATAATCTTTACGTTAACCTTATTAATTAATAATATAACCGATAAATTAATAATATTATAATTAAATATATTATTATATAGTTAATTAATTACTCCTAGCCCCTAAAATTCCTTAGAGATTAATTTTTCTATTAAATAATAGAGATTTTTACTAAATTTATATATTTACTTCTATATTATTATATATACCTTAAGTATTATAACTTAATAGTTTTAATTTCTCTAAATTATTTTAGGTAGTAATTCGTTAGAGGTATAAAAATAAATTAAATATAAAGTAAATATATTATTAATATAAGTTTTATAAACGAGCTTAGGGAATTTATTATTAATATTAGATTAAATAATAAAAAGTACCGCCGAGGAATCCTCCGAAAACGTACGGCGTTTATAGTTATCGAACGCGAAAATAAGTAACTAAAATACGAAATTTAAAATTATTCTCGCGATATTAAAGATAAATAATTACCGGTTATATTATTTATTATTATATCTAGAGATTTACCCCCGGTAGTACTCGAAAGTAATTCGACGGTCGGTTATAATTAATATAATTTAGTAATATAATAAAGGAATCTATATCTTAATAAACTCCGAGACTTCTAGAAAAAGAATATATAAAATTACCGCGATTAAATTTATAATACGGAAACAATTTTTCTTTTTATACTATATAATTTTCCGATAAATAATAAGTAGATATTATATATAATACCTATATTAAAAGATTGTATTAAAGATTTTTAGGATAATTATAAAAATAGTTATCCGGCGGAGAGTCTTAATTAAGAGATATTTTCTAATTTCCTTCTTTATTATATTAGAAATTTAATAAACCGATAACTAGAAATAAATATATAATATTAATATATAAATTAAAGACTAAACTAGACGGTATAGGAATTTAAAATATACTTTAATTTACTAGAAACCTAGTCACCTCCTTATAATAAAAAATATTTATTTATTTATTTATTAATACGCCTACGTGATAATATTATATAAAAAATTAATCGGCTTCCGTCTCTTTTTATAATATATAGCGAACTCGTAACTTTTATAATATAATTCGAATATAATCTAATAAAGGATAAAAAGAAATATAAGGATAATAATTAAAATAATTATTCGGGCCCTCGTAAAAGATTAAAGATAGACGATTATAAAGATAAAGGTAAACCTAATATAAACGATAAGAAAGAAGATTTATTAAAACCTAGAAATATAAATAAATTAACCGCGTTTTATAAACGGGATCTTAGCGAGATTAAATATTATAATTATAAATAATATAAATATATATCTCTTAATTACTCTAAAAAGAAGTCTAGAATAATCGGTTATATAGGTAATTATAAAATTACGGGAAATAATAAACCCTCGGGGAAATCTCTATCTAAAGAGAATAATAAAAGATAATTATTTTATAGAGTATATATATTAATTATTATATATTTCCTAATCCAAAGAATATTAAATTTATAGAGTATATAGTTATAGGCGATAAAAATCCCGGTATAGTAATAAATATTATTAACGAAAGTTTTATAAAGTAGTATAATCGTAAATATATAAAAAATACGCCGCTCTTATATCCGAAATAGATAAATAAATAGGTAGTTTACTATTATAACGCTTATTATATAAATTATTATATTATCGATATATAGGGATATTCTAAAGTATATAATAATAAAAAGGAATTATTTATTACTTTAAATATACTAGCCTTAAAAAGAGAAAGAATTTTATTAAATCTTAATATATATACTTAACGATTCGGTATCGTTAAGAGTATATTTAGTTTAGAAAAATTTAAAGATTTCGTTAAATCCTTAAGGATTAAGCTAGCGGTTTATATATTAATATATATAGAAATAAATTTATTTAACTCGGAATAAAAGAATAAAAAAATAACTAAATATTAAAGTAACGCGGTAATAGGTATAATATTTATTAATTATAATACTAGCGTAATACTAGTACTCTCTAAAGAATTTAATAATTTTATTAATATCTTTTTAGATAAGAAAATAGGCTAGTTATCTTTATATAAAAATAATAATTATATTATCAAAACCGAAGAGGATTTACTTTATAGGTTTTTTTATAATTTATCTAATATTATATTAGTAGAATTAAGGAGATATTTAGATAAGACTTTAACGATGAGTTAAATTAAATACTTTATAAATATAATAAAGGCCTTTATCCTTTTTGTTCCGAAAAAGGACGATAGTTTATAATTATATATCGATTATCGGGGCTTAAATAAAATTACTATTAAAAATTACTATTCTTTACTATTAATTAATAGAATATTAAGTCGTTTAAATAGTATTACCGTTTTTATTAAACTTAATTTAAAGAATATTTATTATCGTGTTAAAATTAAAGTAGGTGATAAATAAAAAATAATATTCTATATAAAGTACGATACGGTTATTTTAAATAAATAATAATGTTTTTTAGATTAATAAATATACTTTATTACCTTTTAAACTTATACTAATAAATCGTTAATAGGAATAATAAATATATTGTAAGTGTTGCTGAAAGGGTAAGTACGCGGGAAGATCCGAGGAGCAACAGGTACGTTATAAGGCTCAATATTGCACTCAACTCAGCAATTTGATCAATTCCTTGAAGACTGAAGAGCAAATTTCATAGTCATGGATGTATCTTCTTATTCCCCCAAATTGCCTCATTCCAAGCCAAACGAGCTACGTGATCACCAAGAAGCTGGTGGACGTGCATGAACCAAACGTATTTTCCGATCGTTCTCTTCGCCGCAGGCAAAACCCAGTTGGAACTTGCAAGAGATCTGTCTCCATAGCTGGATGCAAGGATCACAGTAGTGATACATAATATATATAGAGAACATTGAATTCTAATAGATGATCACGCGAGACTTTGCCAAGGGGCTCGCTTTAATAGAGGAATCGCCTAATGGGGGGAAGTCTAGGCAGAAAATGTCAATTCGAGGGCATTATAAGGCCAATTCTTCGTCGGAACTATGTCCGCGTAATGGCAAAAATCCTACCATACCTGCGTCCCCGTCATCCGGACGGATCCACAGAATCCTCCCGCCTGCAGCTGTCTGGAAATGCTGGTGTCGTTGCTGTTTCCAGATCCGCGCGTTCTTCATCTGGACGAACCCAATTCCGAAATACAATTGTCAGCAGACTTCCCCCCACGATCTGGAGACCCTGAAAAATAACCAAGGGAATCTGGATCTTCGCTTTGGTCAAGGTCGATAGTCCCGAGAACATAACCACTGATAGAGGTACGCCCATTGCTGGTGTTTTGGCGGGAACACAATAGGCTACTGCAATCGTGTCTTCCTTTGACAGCCATGGAAGCGATATACCAACGGAAATTACTGCCCATATTGAAAAAAGTGCTATGGAGATGAACACGATAAATACCATGTTGTTGCCTTTAACATCGGTGAAGGCCTGCGTCTCGAAGGCGGAGTCGAAGACTTGCCATATGAGGATTAGCAAAGCGAATGACGCGAGTTTGCTGACCTTCCACTCTCCAAAGACTTTCTTGGTGTACGTGGGGAAGACATTTTGGATCACTTGACCCACTGCCTGGAGCTACGATTAGTACCGCTCGAGAATCTGTTGAGAAAATACTCTTACGAGTGGCAAGTAGATTGTTAAGCCGAGCTGCTTGAACACTCGTTTGTACACAGCACTGAGTGGCCCAGGTCGCGGAAGGATTTCGTCGTACCATGCTCCTGTTCCGGTGTACATCTCGATCAACAACGGGGTGACGATTGGCCCAATCACATTGCCCAGAGTCGATTGTACCACCGTTAATGCTTGGTTTCCATGCGCCTGTCGAGTCATGATGACATTCGATGAGATTGTGGTAGGAACGCAGGCCAGAAATATCATTCCAACGAGTAATGCTGGGTCCATAAAGGTCGTATTGTTTGCGCAAGCCCTCACGACTCCGTAAACGGTTGCCGAAGTCATTAGAAAGCACTGTAATTGGACAAAGAGATGTATTTTCCATCGAGCGTAATTTTTCCATAAAACCTGAGTGGGAAGGGTGCATCCGGTAATGATGAAAATGAGTGATACGCAGAGATAGGTAACCACGGTTTCCTTCTTGCTTTGCCTGGACGAAGGGACTTGGACTTGGGAAGATATCAAGACGAGGACGCCCAGCACCAGTAGGAACCACTGATCCATCGCGAACCACATGATGCTAGAGAGGCAACGGTGCCACCTTGGACTCTGATCTTCTGTCCTTTCCCCATTCCTGGTTGGTGCATTATCGTTCGTCTTTTCATTGCTGATCTGGGACATGTCGTGTGATTGTGTAGAAAAGGTAACAGGAGGGGCAAAGGGCATGTTTGAGCGTCAGTGATCTCTTTGCAGAAAGAAGTTGGAAGCCATTACATATTCGGCATCGAATTTTAATATGGAGTCAGGGGGCGATTTCGGACGGTAGATATCTGGACAAGCTCTGCCGACACTCGCTTGCATTAGATCTACAATCATGTTTGATAAGTGGATCCCCAATCATAGGTCCCTTGTTCTTCCCAGATTGACTTACTTTTGATTCTCCGTAACAGACTGACAAGATAAACTTTACCGCTTTTTTCCCATTCTTCCATTTTTATCTCCTCGTCTAAGAGTACCATAATCTTCCGAACCTCAGAAAGAGAGACAAAGCTAGTGGAAATCGAACATCGAACATGGTGAGGGGGAAGTCCGAGGTTCTAATTGCGCGACCTACAACACACCTCCTTTTCCTATCGGATTTCTGCTTGCCTTCCCTTCGGTAGAGATAGGGTGACGTGATTTCGCACGAGCCCGGAGCTTTCGCTCCGGGATGTCACTGTAGCGGCACGTAGACGTCATAAGACTACCAATAGGATTTACTTCCGGGGCGCACCCGCACACTTCGGATAGGCTGGTAATACGTTTACACCCCATTCCCATACATGTACACCCCCTAGACAGATACATTAGACTCAGCAAACGGGGGGTGTACATGTATCTGTCTAGGGGGTGTACATGTATGGGAATGGAGTGTATACGGATTACCAGCCTTCGTTTGCTGGATTTCAATGGATATCATATTGGGTTCGATTCCTAATGGCGTTTGGCGCTGGTACAATAGTGTTGTGGTTTTGTTTGTAAAGTATTCATTCTTTGGCAGCGCCATTAGCCGCAGGTTTTTAAAGTTCCCTTGCGCTCGGCAGTACTGGTTCGAATCCCACGGGATAATCTCCCGAAATGTTCCTGTCCGGGGGCCGGACGCCTGTTGGTTGTGAGTCGTTTGCTGGGTTTCAGTACATATCATATTGGGTTGATCTGGCAATTCTCGATCCTCACGTCTTGCCTTCCTGCATATCACTACTTCACACTGTTACCGCCTTCCGATACCGGCTGTATGATTGCTCATTATATGTAGCAAGGTTATGCTTTTTCTGCATGGGGATATATGTCTCGAACCTCAAAAGAGGCCTATCCCATGAACCGGCAAGAAACGTGCTCGTTGCCTCTGCCTCGGCGTTTTAACTCCTGTCGGTCATAAGGCAGCGCTTGTCGGACCCACTAGTGCACCCTTCCGACACCGGCTATATAATTGCTTATCATATGTAGCGAGTTTATGCTTTCCCTGCATGAAGACATATATCTCTAACCTCAAAAGAGACCTATCCTATGAACCGGCAAGAAACGTGCTCGTTTCCTTGGCGTAACTCTAAGTTTATCCACGTCCAAGCCAACACTCCATCCCACATAATATGCTCTACTGAATCCAATGCCTCTAGAACATTAGCATTATGATGCTCTCTTTACGCCAAGGAAACGAGCACGTTTCTTGCCGGTTTGTGGGATAGTCTAATCAACATTGGCCAACAGCTCTGGCATGACGATAAGGAGGTTCCTCCGTGGTAGCGACGATCTATTTAGTGGACCCAAAATTCCTAGATATTTCCTGGTCTGCGCATGGACGTGGTCTTCGGCTGATAACAGACTCCGTCAAAGTATCAGCCTATCGTCATTTGCTAGAGATAAGACATTCTGCGTTGAAGTACTCTTCATATGTCATCTGCCAGAGAGCGGTGCGTTTCCCTTCCTGATTCAGTATGGGGCTTGTTTTCTTTCTGGAGCTCATAAAGACCATGCGCGCCCCCTTGGTTGTCTTTGAGCATACCTGTGATGGTTGGCCATCTTGAACAGTCGGGCAGTCCTTTGTAAACGTCTATTTCACAGTACCATTCCAGTAGCCTTGACTTATCGAATTTGCGGATCGACGGAAGTATGCCGGTCGTTTTCTTTGGTGATCGGATTGCCGACTTGTTGAGAAGTCTGAAAAGACTCCATCAAAGTCAAGAAGATACTGTCCTCCTCGCATTTTTCATGAAGCAGGCGAGTAGTGTCCTTCGCGAGGAAATTGGCGCACAGCCCCGAGAGCTTAGATACCGGCTCCCATCCTTTACAGGTATAGTTGGCTTGGCAGAACACCACTTTTCTTTCGACGTACAGGACCGCGCTATTGAAAATGCGCTTACCTTTGTATGTCATATGGCAAGCCTCATTGGGTAAGAGAGCCATTTCACGACGCAATTCAACGTATAGCGCTGATTCTAAGGTTCTCTAGGCATTATGAGACACAGCCGGAACAATATCCAAAGACTGGCGAAGGGTTTACTTCTGGACTGGGAGTGGGACTTCTCTCCGCAACAGCTGCAGCATGCTCGAGAACACTAGTTGATTTACCACGTGTCGCGGCGCAATTGATACCCATCGCTTTTAGATACGGTACCGTCGTGGACAAGATACTAAAGCAATTTCATCAGGCTGGGGATAATGGCGGCAGTTCGTCCTTATATGTTCCCAACCCGAACGAAGCGATCGTACAAGGAGAACTCGATACATTCTACGAATATCTAGTGAGCTCTAAATCTTTACCTTTGTATAGGAAGCACGTCCTGAACAACTACAGAATGTCCCAAAATCCGATCGAGCGTTTGTTGGATTAGTGGCACCCGCAGGCTGCAGGGTTGTCGGTCAGCCAGCTAGATTGACACAGCTGATGGAAGGGTCAGTATTTTTTCAGAATGCCAGCGTACAAAACAACTCGCTCTGTGGGCTGTACAGTTCAGCGCTGGTTTACGGCGAGACTGAGATTCAAGAAATTATGGGAACTGAAGGGGACAACATAAAGCCTGCACTCCCTCCATGCTGGCCCCTTCTATCACCGGTTGATGGAAGAGTGATTTCAGCTTCGAGGACGTCCGAGGTGGTGAAGCAGTCAGTGGAAACGATGCTTCAACAGCCAATTCGCTGGAATGCCTTGCTAGAAAGCGCTGTGAACAGCGCAAGCGAACTGAAAGATTTCGATGGAAGGCTACTGATCTCTGGCTCGGCAGCTGCCGCCAATACCTTCGCTATTACCCTGGCGTCTGCAGTAAAAACAAGAACCGAGATGGAGTCGCTCACCTCTTGGTGTAATAAAGCAATACGCAGCAGATTGGCGGGATCAGACAATAAATCAAAGATTGCTGTTGTAGGAATGTCGCTACGGCTCCCGCCTGATCTCAATGCGGAAGAGCTTTGGGAGGATACTGATGAAGGATACGATACGGACAACACTGAGAAACGCAACGGAGTTGAGGTGAATCCGAGTACTGCGAAAACGGGTCTAGGATTCAATCATGGACCTTTCGGCTTCTGCGTTACAGATCTAGAGTTGCTTGACTCCCGGCTGGCGATCATAACTGCTTATGAGGCGCTCGAAATGTCTGGTTTTGTTCCCAATAGGACTCCTTCAACACAGCTTGACCGAGTGGGGTCATTTTACAGTCAAACAAGTGACGACTGGCAGGGAATGAATACGACGGATGCGAAACTAGGCCAAGGTCCCACTCGACCTCGTGCATTCACACCAGGGCGCGTAAGTCACTACTTCAACTTTGGGGGCCCCAGTCACAGCGTCGACACAGCCTGCACCTCAAGCCTTGCGGCCGTTCATACCGCTTGTAAGTCTCTCCAGAGTCGTGAATGTGACACTGCCGTGATTGGTGGCCTTGACGTCTCTTCTGCACCAACTACCTCCGCTGGCTCAGGTCATGGCGAGGCTCTACGCAGGGTTGGATCGAGTGACGGCAGACCAGACCAGATGTGGGATACTGAAGGAAATAGGTTCGGGCGAGCGGAGGGCGTTGCTTCAATTGTATTGAAGAGATTTGAAGACGCCCGAGCGGACAAGGATAATATCGTGGGCGTCATCCTTGGGTCTGCAACGAACCATTCCGGAGACAGTATCTCAGCTCGCCATCCCCATGCAGGAAATCAATCATCTCTGTACGATACAATTCTGCGGTCAGCTGGTATAGATTCTTCTGAAGTCAGCTACGTTGAAAAACAGGGCGCAGAGACTGCTTCCGAAAGTGTATATTACACGCCACCAGCTACCGGCGTGATCAATATCGAAGGCCAAATCCCGATTGACAGCCCAGCGCAAGAAATTAACTCGACAAAGTCAACCATGGGTCAAATCGAGGGAGCATTTGGTGTTACAGCTTTGACCAAAATTCTCCTCAGGATGCGCAAGCAAGAGAATCTACTTGAGACTGCCATCAATGCCTCATTGAACCCCAATAGACGTGATTTACCAAAGGCATGCAACTCAATGGTTACCAGAAAGCCTAGGCTGGCTTTTTTGACCCGAGTAAGTGTTGCAAGGGGAAACACCGCGTTACTGCTCCAAGGGCAAGCGGAATCTATTGTGCCCCTAAAGGGAGACTCCTGCCCTTCTCACATAATAGCGCTCTCGGCAAACACAATTGCATCTTTGAAGAGGAACATGCGGAGTATGATGAATTACATTGAAAGAAACCCCAATGTCTCTTTGTCTAGTATGGGGTACACAACGACAGCTCGCCGCGTTCACCATCAATATCGTCAGGCCTTCTCGGTGTCTAGCAAAGAAGAGCTCCAGCAACAGCTCGCCACCAAGCTTAGATTAGGGGGTTTCTATCCCGCCCTTTCAAGTCCGCCTAAGGTTGCTTTCATATTCACTGGGCAAGGGTGTTTCTACCCCTGTCTGGCTCAGCAGCTATTTGAAATCTCGACACAATTCCGTACCTACATCAAGTACTTGAACGATCTCACAGTCCATCAAGGACTGCCATCCTTTCTTCCCGCTATCACCGGCAGCACCGAGGAAGGCAAAGCGTCACCTCCCTTAGTTCAGCAACTCGCTCTCGCCTGCGTGCAAATGGCGCTCGCGAAACTTTGGCGAGTATGGGGTATCGAACCCAGCATGGTGGTAGGGCAAAGCCTAGGCGAATATGCTGCGCTCAACGTCGCCGGCGTCATTTCCGTCGACCACACAATCCACCTTGTGGGCCAGCGAGGGAAAATCTTGCAGTCATCGTGCGAGGAGAGAACCCACGGGATGCTCGCGGTCAAAGCCGGCGTACCTACAATCTCAGCAGCAGCAGCTCAATTGGAGACTAGCTTCGAAGTCGAGTGCCTAAACTCGGACTCCGACACAGTAATTGGGGGGCCAAAGGCCACCATGGAGAGCATGGCAGGACAGCTCAAGGGCTCAGGCGTAAAGTGCATGCAAGTTGATCTGCCATACGCATTTCATTCGGCGCAGGTCGAGCCGGTATTAGAGCCTTACAAGCACATCGCTGATGGGGTCAGCTACGAGTCTCCTAAAGTCCCCGTTATCTCCTCACTTCTTGGCCGGGTAGTGAACAAGGGTGGTGTTTTCGACGCTGAGTACTGCCGCCGGCACACCCGGGAGTCTGTGAATCTGATCGGTGCGGTACAGGCGGCGAAGCAGGAAGGGCTTATCGATGCCAACACTATATGTGTAGAGATCGGGCCTCATCCAGTTTGCTCTGTGTACGTGAAATCGATTCTAGGGTCGAAGGATATGGTGATGGCGCCGTCCCTGCGCAAGGGGGAGGACCCGTGGTGCACACTGGGTTCCAGCTTGAGCATTTTGCATTGCAAAGGCCTCGGGATCGATTGGAGGGAGGTGCATCGCGATTTCGAGGGGAATTGCCAGTTGGTGCCGTTGCCGGCCAGCCCCTTCGGGATCGAGGACTGTAAGATCGAGTATCCTGTTGCGTCTTTGGCGAGGCCCGTTCTTAACTGCGATTTTGGTAAGAATGACAACGAAGAGGTTGGGAGCGGCTCGCTTTTTCGATCCAGTATTGTTACGAGCTTCCATTAGCGGCCTTGGTGGCTAGGAAACCACTTGCGACGGTAGTGGTCCTGATCACGGAGAGATTGGCGATGAGCGTTCATCGCTCATCGCTTATGGAAGCCTTGGCACGAGATCCTTCTACTATATAGACAGCGTTGTTTCCCTGAATAGATGATTCGTGCTTAAGTTAATATCGCGGGTTTTCAAAAGTTGTTATCAAAAGTCCAATTCTGCCAAGAGGGAAAATGGTTTACAGTAAATTCGGAAACCATTGGCGGGCGCGCTACACCGATGGCCCGCGCACCAAATTTTGGCGGGGTAACTACTCTAGTATAAGTAAGGTATGTACGGTGTTAGTACCGGATATACTACTGATCAGCCTTTGGTACAGCGGGCTAGTGTCCTTCGTCCTCGTTTATCTCATGCTAGCATTTGGTGACGAAATTCGGCTGAATATTTAGTATTCATTTACTTCCCGACGAACCGGTACGAAAATTCAGGCACCTTTCTCCCTGCTTCCGTGGCATAGGATAATGTGGGTCTACCAAGGATGCAGGACTCGAGCTAACATAGCAGACGACGAGGCGTTAGTAGTCAACGTGAATTCCGACGGGATTCTGCTGGATATAACCATTGACTGCAAAGCTAACATCGCAGAATGAAATCTTCAGGAAGGGGCCGGCCAAGCCCTTGCTCGGATTTGATGGATCTTACTACGAAGCATCTCACTCCCTTACTGTCAGCTAGTTTCAGCCCAGAGAGACTTCTTGTAGAGTAACACTTAGCATCACGGTCTTCACCACCTGCCCAGGAACCATGCATTCCTAGGCCCAGTACCCTAGGAGCCAGACTCTCCTCATTCCAGTATCCAGGAGCTGAATTCTCCTTACGGCCAGGTTCTCCCAAGCGCAGTCTCCCATGACTAACGCTATCCCGTAGGAACAGAAGCGTGTAGTAGTATTGACTGTTGCAGGCTTGCTGGTATGGCGCGTAGCCTCTTGGTATGTATGCTTCTCTTCTATATTCTCGGTGTGGCTGTGGTGGAGGGGTTTGCTATGATTGTTAATAGTTCGTAGGCTTTGGGGTGGGTAGGCCGTTGTTGCCCTGTCCATGATGGCATATTCTGTCCGGCGCTATAGTAATCTTGCTCCGCCATCTCGCAGATACAGGTGCGTGGACCGAATGAAGGTAATAAGTAGGTTGACCGCCAACCAGACAGCAGAATCTGATTGCGCTAAGATTCTGCATTAGCTTCATCGGACCTAGTGTCCATAGATTGGTCTACGGGCGGTCAATCAAGACCAAAACTCTAACCTCACAGCTGTCCATTAATACCTGAGGCGGATTGTCCTTCAGTCCAACATGGCCCTTGACGAAATTGATATACGAAGCCATGATGACGACGATGATCCTCGTTTCGAAGCCTTCGTTAAAGAGATGGAGCTCAAGGATGAGGTCAAACGTGGGAAGACTAAAGAACAATCCGCTTTGAAAATGTTGCAGAGATTCTCCAGGTAAAAACAGTGGCGTCAGCAGCTCAAGTGTACACAGTAATACCTCGGGCTGTGTATTGCTCGAACCCGAGCCGCGGGATCTATGGAAGCTGTCTGTTCCGATCTTGAGGGTCTCACAGTCTCCGCCCGAGTGGTCAAGGAAGATTCGGGTCGATTAATACATGGCGACCTCGAATCACCGCCTAAATATTTTGATACCATGGTTATCTTCATATCAGTTGATGTCGAGGCTTTCGAGTTCGATCAAAAGCTTGTTACGGAAATCGGTATATCTACACTCGACACAGTAGATCTCCTGGGACTACAGCCTGGAGCGAAAGGAAACAACTGGGCGGCAAAAATACGATCTCGTCACTTCCGCATCCGAGAGCACAGCCACCGCCTCAACAAAGTGCACGTTGAAGGTTGCCCAGACAAGTTTGACTTCGGCCAAAGCGAATGGATCACCAAACAGGATGTGGTTTCAGTCTTAAATGGATGCTTTAATCCTTCTCGGCCACCTTACTCGAGTGAGACGTACAAAGTCGTTCTGGTTGGACATGACGTCGCGGCTGATGTGAAATATCTTAAGGAATTGGGTTTTGATGTGGCTCGGATGATTTCCGATTGCATTGACACGGCAGATCTCTACAAAGCTTCACGTCGTGACGGTAGGCAATCTGCTCTGAGTACTTTGCTGCTTCAATACGGTATCGCCGCCAAGCATCTGCACAATGCTGGTAATGATGCGAGGTATACGCTTCGGGTTATGGTAGCAATCGCGCTCGATGATTCCCAGAACAAAAGGATTGCAGAGGAGTGGGAGATCGAGCAACGCAATAGGATGGAAGCTGCATGTCAGGTGGCAAGAGCAAAGGTGTGCACTGAATTTGAGGGTTCGAGTACATCTGAGGACGAGGATATCGCAACATCTTCGGTGTTGTCCTTAGCCATTAATCGCCGTCAGAGAAAAAATGCGCCTGGGATTACTGAAGGACAATACAGATCCGGTACAAAGTCGACCATGGATATCGCAAACCCAAAGAGACAAGATCGACCGAAATACCTTACACACATTGATGGCACCCTTAGCGACATAGCGGTGCAGGATAATCCGGATTTCCAGGACCTCTCTCAAAGGCCCTTCGTGCCGTTATATACGGCTTCCGCAGAAGGGCAGTTCGGCAAACGAGATGAGGGGGTTCATGATGGTCGTAGTCATGGTCGTGGTCATAGTCGAGGCCAGAATCGTGGTCGAGGTCAGAATCGTAGTCGAGGTCGAGATCCGGTGCAGAAGCCTCCACAGAAGAGATGGGTTAGCGAGCTTCATTAGAACAGCCTTTTTCGAGATTTTCTGGAGACGGCATGGACATTGCACGTAATTATGGCCTCCTCAGAAGCCACTTCTTAGCAATCGTGCCAGAACTTTTGCCCAAAAAGCAGAAAGGTGCCAGCTGCGCTGATTGTTATTCACGTAACCGCACAATTAACAGGAAGTATGGTAGCAGGCAATTGACTCTTTTGCTGTCAGTCACATGAACAAACTTGAGGTGCTAACTAACGGTTTTGTGTTTATAGAGAGCAATTGGCCCATAGGGAGTGCACTTTTGTGCCGCCACGTGGACTCCATGATGCTTCCTTGGTGCTCCAACTTCCAGGTGAAGCGTCTCATAGTCTCTCCATCTTGCACCTTTGGCAAGCCAGAATTCGACACTGCCTACACTCAAAAATGTAATATAGAAGTTGGTAATAGCACTCTTCATATCGGTGGGACCCCGGAACATAACGTTAATTTCCGCGTGTGTAATTATGGCGTTCTCGAAGATTGGCTACAGCTTGGTCAACTTGTCGCTCTCTAGCCACCCCACCTTAAGGTCGATCGCGAGCGATCACTTGGTTCGCCCGGGCCATAAGGCGATCTTCGTTCTACTGGTCACGAGGACAGGTCTTCCAGCGCTGGCCGCAGATATAACTGTTGAGGTTAGTAAGCTACACGAGAGCAAGAGGAGGGCGAGGTACCAGAATTGTGCACTGCAGGGACAGCTGCAATTCAGATCAGTGGACATTCAATAAATCATTTCCATTGGGGCGCGTACACCATGTGATTACACCCCACATCAAGCTCGACGAGCCTCCGATAGTTGTAGCACCGCTGCCACCCTTGTTCCCGTACCGTCTTGAGGACTTATTGGGTCGCGGTGTCCTCGGGGCAATCGCCAACGTGGGTATTGGTCTTGCAAATAGTGCAAGTGTGTATGCCGTACACTAGGCACGTTGCTCGCTCGCCGGTGATATTGACTAGAGCGATAAACGATGAGCAGGCTGGCCGATAACAGTATGACCTATCGGATGTCTTGAATTCAATGCTCTTCAATGCGAATATGTAGAGTAATGGAGGACTCAAAAATCTTTTAACACACTCCAAGGGAATCTCCTAACGGTAATATCGAGGTGGAAATAAGGTCTCGTCGGTAGTTGATAGCTCGAAAAGGGTTCGTAAGCACTCCTGGCAGTAGTAGTATCTACAGGGTATTTAGAAAATATCGAAGAGCGGCTTCTTCTGGTCGCACACGGTGTATTAACGATAAACCACGATCGAGGGGTTCTGTCTTAACGCTGCCCAAGCTAATAACTCTACGGCCCCTGGGCTATTGGGTTTCGTTATGTTCTCTAAAGTATCACTTTCGTTGTTCCTACCAGAGACATAAAATGCCGCTAATCTTACCAGAAATCCTTCGTCCAATATATAGCCTGCTGTCTTTTGTTCCGAAGCGGTAGATAGAGTATTAATCCCCGCTAAACGATATGCCAGAGTGTTACGATCAAGGTTCTCTTCGGACCTTGATATACTTGGTATATTTAATAGGCCAAGGGATTACTTACTGCTCGACGTAGTATATAGGCTAATAAACAAGGTAAGCCATCGGTAAGTCCGGAAAAACAGTTCTGTAAATTCGCTACTTAATCGGTGTAAAATACGTAGTTTACGTATTTCGCAGGCTATTAATAAGCGAAATATAACGTAGTAGAATATAATTAAATCTAACTCATCTCAGTTATATCTAAATTAGATAAATAATAACGTATTATTATATAGATAATAGTAGGGATAATCGAAATATTAAAAGTATATTTCTTTAAATCTAGGTTAGATCTAGGCTAGATTTAAACTAAATCTAAACCTAGATTTAAATAATATTTTTAATTTCTTTATAAATATTATAAATATACTCGGTAATATATTTATAAATTAATATTTCTTTTCCGTTATTATTTTAAAAGTTTTTATTAATAGTCTTTAATTCCCGGGGCCCTATATCGATCGTAAATTTAAAAGGAGGTTAAAGAATATATAATTAAATATCGCGTTAAATAACGATAGATATAATTAAAATATTAAAAGCGTAGGCCCTTAATAACGAATTTAAGGATTAAGTAGAATTTAGATTGAATTTAAAAAATATCTAAATTAGATCTAAATCTAAATCTAGGCTAGATATAATATTTAGTTTTTTATTATTATTCCTAAATATAATAAAGTAGAGGATTAAAATCGTAAACGATAATAACGTATTATAATAAGTATTATTATATAGAAAATAAATATTATTATATAGAAAAGTATATAGAGGGGTAATAAACTTCCTAGTTTCTATTTAAATCTAAATATCTAGTAATTTAGAAATATAAAAACACTTTATTAAAATAATTAAATACTATATCTATAACTACTCTAACCGCGCTTTTATTTAATATATATATTATTTTTTTAAATCGTCTTTATATCTTCTCTAGTATTATTACTAACCGTAGTATTATTAATATTCTAAATATTATTATTATATTTAGGATTATTACCTCCGTTAACGTCTTTTATACCTTTTATATTCGTTATATTTATAATTTTAAATATATTTACCTTAAAATCCGCCTTCGATTTCCGCTTCCCCTTTATATACTCTTTAATTTTAATATTAATATATAATATATATTAAAACATTTCCTTTAACTAGGTTATTTAATATATTTTCTTCGGTATCTATTTATATAACCCGATAAAGTAGAGGAGCTTATAGAATAATTATAATTATATATATAAAATCTAAACCTACGCTTATCTACCGCGTAAATTTAATTAAAAAATTAAATATATTATTCTCTATTAACTTACGATTATAATTAATCTTTTATATTAATATATATATAATTATAACCCTCGCCTTATCGGTCTTAAAAAATATTTATATTTTAAATTTAAACTCCTCTCGGATATATTATAATAAAGAAAATTTAATATTAAATATTATATTTAGAAAAAAGAATATTATATTTAATATATTAAAAAAAGCGAGTTTAGACTTTTTTATATTAAAGATTTTAAAAAAAATAAAAATATAATTAATATATTTACCCCTTTATATTTCTTAAAAATAAAGACGATAATTTTAAATTTAGAGGATATCTTTTTAAATATTATATAATCTTTATTTAAAATATAATTTTCTTATATTTAATTATTATTATTATTTATATTAAAGACCGCGGTCGTATTATTAATCTACTTTTAATTAAGAATTTTAGAGGAGATAACGAGGGTAAATAAAAATTTATATAATTAAAGAACCCGTAGTATAATAGGTATTATATTAAAATAAATTAAAATTAAATATTAAAGACATTAGTATAAAAAAGAGGTATTATAGTCTTAATATTCCTCCGGTAATCTTATCGTTATTAAAGTCTTTCTAGTATAATAGTTTTTTAATTAATAATAATAAACCTAAATCGCGGCTAGAATTTTAATAAATAAATAATTATAAAGTCTTTTTAATAAAACTTCTTAAATATTATAAAATATATTTAATTTAATTACTTTTTTTATATTATAATATCGAGGTATAAAAGAGTATATTAATAAAAATATTTATTACTTTAATAAATCTCTCTTATACTTTAGTTTTTTTATATATCGGGTAGTAGTATTTATAGACTTTTTTAAATTAATAAATCCGAAGTATTAATAACCGAATTAATAATTATTTTAATAAATATCTTCTATAATAGTCTAAAGGGCTATAATATCCTTTTAATTTTAATTAATAATTATTCTAAATATAATTATAAAATAGAAATTATATTTAAAACGAGTCTTCTTTATTTTTTAAAAAGAATAATATAAATTTTTATTTAAATTTCTTACCCTATTAAATTCGCCTACGATTACGAAGTTATATTAAAAATAATAAATTATTTTCTTTATAGTCTCTTTTTTCGTTTATTTTATATAAAGATATTTATATTTTTCGTTAAAGACTTTATTAGAGGCTAACTATATCTACTATATAATAATTATATATAACGATATATTTATTACGCTCGGGGAATTATATTATATAGGGTTAATATTTTTTTATTTCTAAATTATATTACTTTAAGGTCCTTTTTATTATATATTATTATTAAACTCTTCGGCGCCCTTTTATTTATAATATAATTATATTTTTATTATTATATTAATAATTATAAACTATATCTTTAGGTCTTTAAAGTCGATTATTAATTTTAATTTATTAATTTAAATACCGAGATTAATCGGCGGGATAAATATTAAGGAACGAGATTAATATTTAGAGGTTTATTAAATTAACGGCTAGGTTTATTAAACTATAGCCTAACTATAATATAAAAGTAAATCAAGATAAAAAATAAAGGACGAAAATTAGGGTAAAGCTAGCTACTATCTAAATAAAAGTTAATATATAGAGTATTTATTTATTTCTTATCCCGATTATATTAAGATAGAAATAAGAAAATTAATTTAAACCTAAATTAAATTTAAAATAAATTAGGTTAAGTTAAAATAGATAAAATTATATTATAATAATAACCCCCTCTTTAAAGTCGAGCTCCTATAAAATAAATAAATAATTAATTCGATTAATTAGATTTCGTAACCCTAACTCTTATTTAGGGTTACGAAATAGTTAAAATAAAAACGCGTCGGAGTATTCGAGTTATCGATAGTAATAAATAAGGGATAGGACGGGGAATAGGCGGCGGTATATAAATAAAAGTAGGCGTTAACGTTATTATTTATAAACGATAATAACGGGGCTAGGCTATAGGGTACTATTTATTTATATAATAATATAAAGTATCGGTCGAAGCCGATACGAAATAATAACCGAGGGGATAATAATAAATAGGGAATAAATTATAGTATATACGGGGGTTAACTTCTTAAAAATCGGATTAAGATAAAGATAATAAAAGTTCTTTATACTAATACTTTTAAATAATATATAGTAATTTATAAAGGCTAGCGGCGCTAGGATTCGAGATATAATATTTATTAATAAACTATTAATAACGGGTAAAGTAATAAAAGAGTTTTTATATAATAACGTAACTTTTTTAATTAACGTAATATTTTAATAAAAGTAGACTATAACGGCGATTATATTTAGAATTTAAAATACCGTTAATATACTACTCTTATTAGTTATTTTCGGTAATTATAGGTTCTCGGATAAACTAGATTTATCTAGGTAAAGAGTTATTAATTATTAATTATTAATTATAATAGGCTGGCGTAGAAGACGGGGTAAATTCTTATTAAATACGGAAAATCTAATTAAACTACGAGAGGATTATCGAAAACTTTAAAGACTCGGAAAGGGCCGATATTATAATCGTCGAGTTTAATTAAAAAGTATATAATATTTAAATTCTTAATATTTAACTATATTTAGTCGTTTATTAAATATATTAAATATAAATACCTTCGTTAATTAATCGAGGATTTAAAGATAGTTTAAATAATAAATATTTTATCGCGGAGCTAGTTATTTAAAACTTTTATTTATATTACGAATTTATTAATAGCGATTAAATAAATATATATTTAAATAGTAAAATCTTAAAATAAAGACTCGGTAGGCTCGAAACTAATATATAAATATTAATTATAATTAATTAAAAAAGGCGAGGCTAGAGTATTAGAAGAATTAGTATTATTATTAGAAAACTCTACTCTAGGGAGCTATTTCACCTAATTATTTTATATATAATTAATATATATACTGAGGTAGTATTTTATTATAGTATTAAATTACTCGGTTTAATTATCCGTTTAAGGGTAGTACCTAGTAGATATATATTAATCGATTTTAAGGCGTTTATATAAAGTCTTTTAAAACTCCGATATAAACTAAAATTCTTAATCCGAAATAAAGATATTTAGTAGTTTATAGAGCTTTTATATATTCTAATAAAAAGCGTTATAGGCTTCGTTTATTTCTATTAATATAATTAATACTAGATACCCTATCTTAGTTAAATAATCTACGAAAATTAGGATATATCGATAAATAATTCCTATAAAGATATAAAGCGGTAGGGGATTTATATAGTCTATTAAAATATCTCTTTAATATCGTTACGGGGGCGGTAATAAACGTAGTTATTTTTAAATATACTAGCGGGAAGGTTTAATTCTTCGGTATATATAATAATTCCTAATAAATCGCTAGATAATAATATAAATATTAAGCTACTAATAGGCTCGATTAATTAATTTATAATATTTAGTACGACCTAGGTAATTACCCGCGATACTATTATAGGCTAGCTAGATTAGACGAAGGTATAATTTATTAGAATTTAGATTTTTTTTTTTTTTTTAGAAGTAGAGAACTTTATCCCTATTTTTATATTTAGCGAGGGGAATTCCGCTATAATAATATATTCTAAGAAAATAATATTTTTAAGACTTTAAAAGTAAATCGATTAATTTAATTAATTATATTCTATAATTAATAAATCGGGGTATTATATAGGTCTTCGTTTAAATTAATAAATTAATCTTTATTAAATTTAGGTTTATAAAATATAGGCGGGGTTTATAATTCCGGATTAATATTTATATCGAGGTTTATAATAATTATATAAATTAATATAAAGTATAACTAGAAGGGCTAGATAAGAATTTTTTAATTTATTATTAATATAATTAAAGTAACTAGGACTAAGGCTAGGGTTATTATATTTAATAATATATTATAAATATAGTCTTTAAGAATTTTTAGGGTTAGGTTTTTTCTTTTTAATATTATTTAATATTAATATTAATATTTAAAGTCTAATTTATCCCCCTTTTTAAAAAAGTCTCCTAATTAATATATTAATATATTAAGTTTACTACTTTTTTTACTAGGCCGGTAGGTAATTTTATAATTAAAATAAAATAAAAACTCGCTTTATTTTATTTAATAACGAGATAATATTTTAAATAAAATAAAATATTTAAGAGTTTTATAATCCGATATTACTTCGATAAAAAAAGTAGATCCCTCTAGTTTAGGGCGTTATTCCTCGAATATATAAATAATTACTATAAACTCTTTATTATAAATCTTATAATTATACTCGGTAAGATTATACTTCTTTAAAAAGTAAATAATAGGACGAAGAATATTTTAATTATTATACTAGGATAAGACCCCCCTAGATACGTAATTAAATATATTTATTTCTATTATAACTTTATAGTTAGGATCGAAATAAACTAGGATAATATTAAAGGTAAAAACCTTCTTTAAAATATTAAAAGTTATTTAATATTAAATACTTTACTCGAAGATAATACTTTTTTTAATTAAGGTTATAAATAATATAACGAGTTTACTAAACTTATAAATAAAATACTAATAAAAGTTAATTAATCCTAAGAAACTTTAAATATCTTTAATATTAACTAGTTATAACAAATTTAAAATAATATCGATTTTCTTTAAATCTATTTTAATTCTTTTAATAATAATAATTAATCCTAGATATATAACTTCCTTAATATAGAAATTATATTTAATAATATTTATTTAAAGCCCCGCCTCGCGGAGCTTCTAAAGAATATATTTAATATAAATTTTATACTCTTCCTTAATATTACTATAAATTAGAATATTATCGAGGTATATAGTATAGGTTTTATTAAGAAATTTACGAAGAATATTATTAATATAATATTAGAATAAAGTAGGGTTATTATATAATTTAAATAATATAATAAGGTATTCGAATAGGCCGAATCGGGTACGGAATATTATAAATTTTTTATCGCCCTCTTTAATACGGAGGCGATTAAAAATAAATATAATATCTAATTTAGAAAATATTTTAGCCCGATTTAATTAATTTAAAATTTCTAAAATTAAAGGTAAAGAGTATTTATTCTTTATAATAATAGTATTAAACTCTTAGTAATTAATATAAAAATATAGGCCTCCGCTAGGTTTCTTTATAAATAAAATAAAAAATATAATATAAAATTAATTAACTCGAATAAAACCTTTATTAAAATTCTTATCTAGGTAACGGCGGAGTTCTAGGATTTTATTATAATTTATACTATATAAATTAAATAACGGAGGTTATAGCCCTTTTTTAAATTTAATAATATAATTATATAATTAATATAGAGGTAAAGTATTAGTATCTTTTCTCGAAAAATATCTAAAAATTTATAATACCTCGTAAATAAGATCGTAGTTAGGTTAATATTCTTATTATCTCGATAAACTTAAAACTCTTTTTAAATAATAACGGCGGCGAGGTAAAACTCCCTATTTATTTTAAATATAACTCGGTTTTAAACTTAATCGTAAATATTTAATTTAAGATTTTAATTAAAGCGGGGTTTAAGTTTATAATATTTAGATTCTTAATAAAACTAAATATTTAGGGTCGAGATTTCTTTTAAAATACTTAAAAATCGATCGATTTTTATAAATAATAAATTAAATACGATTTACTCGTTAAGGATAACGAGTTAAATAAATAATCGAGATCTTATTTTATATATATTAAAAATAACTAGGTATTAGGTTCGTTATTTTTAATACTAAAATTTAAAACGAAATAAAACTAGGCTATAATATTTAATTTTAAATATCTTTCCTTATTTAATAATAATAACGATATAATTATATTCGTTATTATAGTTAGTTCCTATAAGAATAAATAATTAGAATTAAAGCGGGGAAGACTTCTTTTAAATCTAGATTTATTATTAATAAATTTAAAACTAAAGTAACTCTTTTTAAATATTAAATTATTCTATATAAATACTAAGTTAGGTTAGGGATTAAGTTTACTCTTAATAAACCTAGGACTAGGTTAATTTTTCTTAAATCGAGGTTTACTTTTTATAAACCTAGGATTAAATATATTATTAAAAACCTAGAATTAAAGTAACTTCTTTTAAATCGGAATTAGTTATTTAATAATAATATTATTATTTATAAATAATAACGGCTCTTTATATACTAGCGACTCCTTTTAAATCAGGGTTTACCTTATATAAATATCGAATAAAACTAAAAATTATAATTCTTAGATTTAGAAACTTTTTTAAGGTATTAAAAAGAATTTATTTTCTATAAAAACTTTTACGGGACTAGGGGTATAATTTCTTAAATAAAAATATAAAATAAAAATTAAAGAATTATCTAAAAAATCGGTAGTAACTTTATAATAATAAAGATATAATAAACTAATTACGACGGGGTACTAACTAAATTTAATAATAAAAAAGATTATTCGTTTCTAATAATTATAAATATTCAAAATCGCTTCTATAATATAAATAATATATCCTATAACGATAGGTACGCTATTAAAGGGTCGGATAATATAAAAATAACGAAAAAGGCGAAGGGGTAGACGATAAATATATATAAAATTATAATTAATAAAAAGATAACCGGATATACTAATATTAATTAAGGTTTTAATTTAAATTCGGGACTAGCTATTTCGTAATTAATAAGAAATAACTATATATTTATTATAAAAAGTAAGGTCGGTTTTAAAAAGTTATATAATAAACTATAACGAAAATTTAATTAATAACGAAGGTAAATTAAATAATATAGCCGATAAATAAAAAGGTATATATAGAGTTCTAGGTACCTATAATCTTAATATACGATTTTATACCGGGATTATTTTTTCCCCGTATTTAAAATAACTCTCCGTATAACGTTTTTATCGTCGTCGATAATAATTATAATACTAGATCGGAGGCTAGCTAGCTTAATAGGGTAGACTTTTATACTATATCTAGGCGACTTATAATAGAAGTAAAGCCTCTACTTTTTATAAATAATTTTAATAATCGAGGTTTTTATTAATTTATCTTTAATAGTAATTTAGGCCGAATTAAAGTCTATTAACTCCTTAAATAAAATAATAAAAACTAATTCAATAACGGGGATAAAAGTATTTATTATATTAAAGCGAGTTATAAAGGTAGAAATTAGTAGAGATATAATAAATCTCCTCGAGGTTTATCCTAATTTAATAAAAGCGGTACTTTAGCGAGATAAACGGTATTTAATCTACCGAAGTTCTTAATCGATTTCAAAATATATACGGATATATTTATCGAAGGTATATAACCGTTAATTATTAAATTTCCTTTAAGAGATAAAGACCTATTAAGTAATATAATTAATATTATATTTTATAATATTAATTAAGGATTTATTTTTTATTCGAGAATATTTCTTCTTTTAAAAAACGAGGTTAAAATATTTATTAAAAAATATAAAGCCTTATTTAAAGTCCCGGATATAATTCCGAGTATTCTTTTATTTAAACGGGTTACTATATACTTCTTATAATTTCTTTTATTAATCGGTAAAATTAATTAAAGTATAAAGACCCTCTTTTAGTAATAATTTATTAAATTAAAAATCTTTTTACTAATAACTAATTTAAACTCTATATAAATAATTTTATTATTATCGGTAGGGTAATAGTTATAATTTATATATATCCGCTATATTAATATTTACTCCTAAATATCTAATTTATCCTAGTCTCTTTTATATTCCGAGATATCTAGAAACTTTTCGAATCTAAAAAATATTTAAAATCGTAAAAAAATAGATTATTAAATATTTAAAAAAAAAACGAGTATAGGCCTATAATAATAGTATTATTAAAGGTATTCTTATCGAATACTTAAAGCGGAGGCTAAAGTATAATTTAAACTATAATAGGTACGACCTAGGTTATTATCTAAATAATAATATAAACTAGGGATTATATATCTAGCGTAAGAGGAGAAAGAGGTATAAATAAAGATAAAATATCTAATAAAGAATTATTCTCGACTTAAATATATAGGTAGTCGAAGGTATTAAGGAAATTAATAGAATTATTCTAAACTTCGGCGAGGAACTATCGTACGCGGTCTTCGGGGTTAAAGAGTTAATCCTTTATAATAATTATCTTAATATTAAAAAATACTAGTTAGGTAGTTAATCTTTTATAATATTAAAAAACGGGATTAATATCTAGAGGTTTATTAAATTAATAGTTAAGTTTATTAAACTATAGCCTAGTTATAATATAGGAGTAGATTAAAATAAAAAATAAAGGACGAAAATTAGAGTAAAACTAGTTATTATCTAAATAAAAACTAGTATATAGAGTATTTATTTATTTCCTATCCCGACTATACTAAGATAAAAATAGGGAAACTAGTTTAAATTTAAGTTAAATCTAAAATAAATTAAACTAGGCTAAAGTAAATAAGGCTATATTATAATAATAAGAAATAATTTAAATTTATTAATTAATATAATATAAATAACCTCTAAACCCGGTAAATATAAATATTCGTAGAATTATTAATTTATAGGATATTTAGAGCCCGTAGGAGCGTTTTTATAATAATATTAAAATTTTATTAATTATTTTATTTATTTATATTAAATCTCTATTTATTTCCGGTATAAATAGCGGTAAAATACGGTAACGCCTATAACTTTATAAGTCTTTATATAATTAAAATTAATTAAAAAACTTAATTAATAAATTTATAAACTTTATATTTTTTATATTTATTTATATAATTTAAAAGAATATTATAATATCCTAAATCTTCTTCGTTATTTAGTATAATTATAAATATATAGAGTTACTACTAGTAATAATTTAATTTTAATATTCTAGGAATCGTTATTATATTATAATTATAAAAATTATTAAAGTAAACGATTTTCGCGAATATATTAGCGCGTTCTTATATATTATTATAAATATATTCGTATAAATAGTTATTATTAAGTTTTTTAAAATTAAGAAAGTAATTAATAAAAATAATATTACTAAAGAAGATATCGATTAATTATTATTTATATATTATAATTAATTTTACTTTCTCTTCTTTAACCCCGTTATTATCTTTATTATTATTTATAACTAGTTCCGAGGATTCTTTAAATATAAATTTATTTTTTTAATTTAATTACTCGGAGGACTTTTTTAAAGATTTAAGAGATTTATAAATTCTTTTAAATAAAAACTTCTTTAAAGATTATTTCTACGGTAATAATAATATATTATTTTTATTATTATTAAAGTTTAAAAACTTTATCCGGCTCTTTAACCTTTTTATTATTAATAAATAAATTAAATTTTAATAAAAGATATTAAAAGAAGAATAATATTTTAAAATTATAAAGAAAAAAGATTAATCTCGAAATAAAGAAAACGGGAAATAATAGGTAGATACGAATATATTTTTAATATTAATTTTTATAATAACTCCTTTTTTTTTAAACTTTTTCGGGCGCGATAATAAATTTTTATTTATAATATATTAAATACCTAGAAGAAGAAAGAACGGAGGAGGAAAAAAATAAATTTAAAATTTTAATAAAAATAAATCTATCTTTTAAATTAAATTTATATTAAAGAATAAAGGATATAATTAATTAAAATTATTATTTATAATAAATTTATTTTTTATTAAATTTATACCCCGGTCCTAGAAATATTAAATATTATTTTATAAGTCTTTATCTTCTAAAATATTTATATAATATATATCCTCCTCCGTTATATAAAAAAGATAATCGAGTATTTAATTTATTATAAAATAATTTATTATTTAATATCTTTAAAGTAATATAAATTATAAATAAACTATATTAAATTCTTCGTTTAATAAATACGCGGAGATTATTAAAAAGTAGATTTTATATATAAAATTCCGTAATATAAACTAGCTTAATATATAGTCGATTTTAAAAATTTAAAAAACCGAAAAAAGGAAAGATTATAAACGATATTAATTTTTTATTTAAAAAAAGTATCGTTTAAACTAGTTACTACTATTATTTAATTTTATAAATTAAGAAATAATATATTATTAAAGTTATTTTTAATTTTAATTATCTAACTAGAGTCCTCTTAATATATAATAATATTAATATATATTTATTCGCCGAAGCCTAGATAGCTTTAAACCTCGATTTATTTCTTAAAATTAAATATTAAATATTTACCCTATTAGGTTCTTTTTATTTTAAATACGTCTTTATAATTTTATTAATATTTAAATATATCTCTTAAATAGCGATATTTATTAATAAACTTTTTAACTTATAATAATATATCGTTAATATTCGTATAATAAATTAATATAGATATTCTTTTAATATCCTAAATAATCTAATTAATTTTAAATAATTTTTTATTATATTTAAATAATACGCGCCGGGGCCGTAGCGCGATAATAGTAATATATAAATAAATTTAATAATAATTATAAAATAAAGAGGGTATAATAATTCGCGTAATTTAAATAATTAATTATAATAAGGTATTATAAATTTTATAATAAATTAAATTAGATCTAGCCTAATATACCGTAAATATCGAGCGATATTTAAATAAAATTATTAAAAAAATAAAATAATAAATAAAGAGGTCTTTAGGTTATTATATATAAATATATTTAAAAAAATCGTCTTTAAAAAGATAATTAATATTTAATATTTAAACCTATATACTAATCGTTTATACTATTATAATTTTATATAATATAGTTATTAAATCGTATTAGAAATAGCCTAGAGTACGGTTTATAATATAATTAATATTATAATTAACGAATTTCTAAATTTTATATAACGGGTTTAAATAAAAGTAAATATTAAAAAATAATAAAGAAAAGTATTTATATATATAATATATTAATATTAAGCTAGTCTTCTAGCGCCCTAAATTTAATTTAAATTTAATTTAAATTTTCCTTAAATTTTCTTTAAATTTAGACTAGATCTAGGTTAAATTCTTTATATATTATTAAATAAGGATAATTTTTTATAAATTAAAAATAAATTATATAAAGCTTTCGATATTATTTTCGCGCTTTTAATAATTAAAACTATATTTAATAATAATAAATTATCCTCCGTCCACGGCTTTAATTATAATAAAGTATTAAAAACGATAATAATTAAAATAAAAAACCTAATTAATTTTTTAGTTTTTAACGAAGATATTAAAGAAACGAAATATTCGGAGGAGGATATAATTTTACTCGATAATAATTATAACGATTTATCTAACTTTAAAGAATTATTAGAGAATATTTAACTAGTATTAAATTTAATTAATTTATTTTTATTAGACTTTATAGAGGACTCGGCCTATATTCGTTATTTTATTAATAATAATAATAATAAAAAATTAGATAAGGTTATTAAAATAATTAAGACGATAGTAATATTAAATATTAAAAATATTTATATACTCTCTTTAGAATTTAATAATTCTTTAGAATAATATTCGTTATCGCCTAATAAATTAATCTCGGCGTCGATATCTTTCTTATTTAATAATTAAGATAAAATTATTACCGTTAATATATAGAAGGAGGCTATATTTAATACCGAGGTAAATAATATAAATTTATTATTTTAAGAATAGAATATAAATAAAGTATTAAAAATAATAAAAGTATTAAATTATTTATTATTTTTAATAAATATTATTAAAAAAGCGGGAATAATCCCTAAGATTTTTAAAAAAATTATTAATATATTAATTTTATTAAGCTACGTTATTTTAGGGAGAAATATAAAATTCTTTAATTTTAAAAAATATTATTAAGTTATAAAAATTAACTAGCGAGAAATTAAAATAAAGAATTTATAATTCTTTAATTTTTTTAAATATAAAGTATACTTTACCCTTAATAATAATAAATATAATATTTATTATATCGTCCGTATTTTAGGTCTCCCCTCCGATATTATTATAATAAAATTCTTAAAGAAAATTCGAGGTAGTATAATATTTAATATAAAATTATTAAATATTAAAAATATTATTAATAATATAATTAGGCTCGTTATATTCCTTTATAAATATATAATTATAATTTATAAAGAGTATATTTAATAATATTTAATTTTCTTTAACGGTTTTATGGCCCGAATTAAAATTATATTAACTCCGATTTAATTTATCCCGATCAATTAATAAAAGGTTATTAATAATAAAATTAAATATTATTTTAAAGTATATAATTTTTTTTATATTATTATATTAATAATATTAAATAAAGAATTAACGGTCTTTTAAATAATTAAATTTAATACGGTCGAGAGTATAAATATAAATAATAATAATATTTTAGGTTTATACTTTTTTATTTATTTATACTATTAAATAAATTTCTATATTATTTAATTATATCGGTCGATATAAAAGTTATATTATTATATTTATATTAAATTTATATATTTAATCTTTAGAGTATTAAGGCTCTCCGTTTAATACTTTAATATAATATCGATAGGACCTAGGTTAATACTCGTAGAAAAAAGTATTAAGGATTAAAGGATAATAAGCTTTATATTAATATAAAATAAAACTAGATAAATTTAATAAATTTAATTAATAATTTAATAAACGTCTATATTTAGAATTTATAATTAAAAGTTTTAAAGGAAGTTAAATACGAAGCTCCTATCTATTAAGAAAGTACGTAGTATATATAAAAAAAAGAAACTATACTATTTATCCGTTTACTCGTTTATTCCTATATCGAGTAGATAAATTATTAAATATTTATTTATTTATTAACCTATATATTATATCGAGTAATAAACCGTTCTTTAATATATTAAATATACTAAGTTTATTAAGATTTTTATTAAATCTTAATTATAATATTACCCCTTCTTTCTAATTTTCTTTATCTTTAAAAATAATCTTATATTTTCTCGTTAAATAAAATAATATAATAAATTATAAGAATAAATCGCGTCTAAAGGTTTTATAATTATAATTATATATATTTATTACGCGATACGTTAAATCGAATATCGATTATCCTCGTTATCGTCGAAATATAAAAAGAATATTAAAACCGAGAAAAAATACGAGCCCTTAAAGTTTATTATTAATTTTTTAGGAATTAATAAGGCTTTAAAATATTTAGAACGTAAAAAAGAAAAAATTAAAATTATATAAAAAACGGCGAACGAAATCGTTAACTAGAAGAATACGAAGTTAAAGAGGCTTCGTTAATAAAAGAAATTCCTAAAGGAGCGTAAATAAAAGATATTTAATAAAGATTTTATAAATATAAAGGAGTTAAAGCGCCTAGAAGAATTTAAGAAATTTAATAAAATAAAGTATATAACGACCTTAGCTTTACGCTTTAATAATTTTATATTTTTAAAATCTTTTTCGCCGGGGACCCTCGACTAGCTTTTTTATATTATTATTTCTAAAACTTTTTTAAAAATTCCCGATAATTAATTAAATTCGTTAATAATTCTTAAATATTGTCCGATTCGTTATATTCTTTTTATTTAATAAGGTAGTCTTAATTTTTTTAGCCTAAAATTTCTTTTACCTCGAACTCCGTTTCTTCTTTAATTTAGAAATAAAAGGTATTTTATAAAAATATTTTAAAATTTATTAACTTTAATCTAAAGATATAGAATATTAAATATACTTAATATCGGCTAGAAGATTTAGTTTATAATTAATTAATCCTTTATTCTTCTTAATCGAAAATAATCCGATTTTAATATAATTTAGTTTTTTACTCGGTCTTTTATTTATTATATTTTTTATTAAAAAGTATATTTTATCCCTCTTTTTTAATTAAAGGTACTCTTTTTAATATTTATTTATTATTAATTTAATCCGAGTATTTATTAATTCGATCTAGGTTTATATTTCTTTATATAATATCTTTATATAATATCTTTATATTAATTATATAAACTTATACCTTATACGCGTTAGGTCCCTATTTTAGGTTTAGAAATATATTAATATATTAATTATAATTCGCGAAGAACGGTATAAGTTTCGTTATATTAGACTACGTATTATTAAATATTAATTAAATTATCGGTAGAAATCTTACCTAATCGTTCTACTTCTTATTTACGTAATATTATAAATATATTTTTATTATTTAATTTATCCGCTCTATTTATCTATCCGTCTATAAATAATATATAGTTAATATTCGTAATTTAATTCTAATAGTATTAATTAATATCTTCTAATAATTAAAGGTAAATTATTTATCTCGGTTAAAAATAATCGACCTAGGTATTTTATAATCTTTAATAAATCGATTTAATAGTATAAAGACGATTTATTCGGCTTTATAAATTTTCTTAATCGGTATTATTATTACGTATTTACTAAGTTTATTATAGATTATTATTATAAAGTTAAAGATTTCCGATATAATAGGGTCCTTTAATTTCGGTAATTTAATAATAAAATCTATTATAATATCGTCCTATAATATTTCCGGTATTAGGGCGAATTAGATTTAACCGTATTTAATATACCTTATAAACTTATTCTACTAGTATTCGATATATTTTTTAATATATTTCTCGACGTACGATTTTAATCCTAGTACGTCGTATTCTTTATAAATAAATTTTATAATTTTAATAACTCTAGGGTATCCTTAAACTAGATTATTATAATAATTACGAATAATTTCTTTAAGATATCCTTTAGGAAGATAAGTTTTTTTATTATATTTTAATAGTTTAATTTATAGTTATTAACTTCTTAATATAATAGTTAAAGTATCGTTTTCGTATTCCTTCCGGATATTATTAATAATTCCGGGAATAAAGATATATAACGTTATTATTAGTTATTATATTAGAACTAGTAATTTATCTTATTATTAAATAAGAATTAATTATATTACTATGTTTTTATTCTTTATATAATCTTCTCGTTTATTAAATATATTAATACGATCGTTATTCTTTCCTAGGGTATAAAAGATCTTAAATTTATATTATTTTAATAATTCTAATTATCTAACCTATTTTTAATTTAATTATTTTATTATTATAAAGTTAAGAAGATTTTTATAGTTTATGAAAATAGTAAGATCTAAATAACTTTCTATATATACCCTTTATTATTCTAATACGGATACTACTACTAGTAATTCCTTATTATAAATATTATAGTTTTATTTTATTAATAATATTTTCCTTAAATAATATATAATAAGGTACTATTTATTATTTCTTTATTAAAGTATATAAACGCTTATTATTAAATCTAAAATATCGGTTTCGATTCGAGCTAGTTCGTTACTTCGAAAGAAATTTAATACTAGTAGTTTCTTATAAACCTCTTTAAACGCTTTAAAAAATTATTATTATTCTTTTTTTTATTAGAAAGCGATATCTTTCTTTATAATATCCGTTAGTAGTAAGGTCTTTTTAGAGTAATCCTTAATAAACTTTTTATTAAAGTTCGTAAATCCTAAGAAACTTTATACCGTCTTAATATTATATAATATAAGTTATTCCTTAATACTCTTAATCTTTTTAAGGTTTATATAAATATCTTTAATATTAATTATAAATTTAAGAAATTCGACCGATTCTTTATAAAACTCGTATTTTTCTAGTTTAAAGAGAAGTCTAGCTAGTAATAAATAAATTAGGATATCTTATATATATTAAATATATTCTTCTTTATTAGTAGAGTAAATCAAGATATTATTAAAATATATAATTACCGTTATATTTAGGTATACTTATATAATATTATTAATTAATATTTAGTAGGTTACTAGTATATTAATAAATCCGAAGAGTATTATTAGGTATTTATAATAATTATATTTAATTTTAAAGGTAGTCTTCTACTCCTCGTTTTTTTTTATTCGAATTAGATTATACGCGCCTTAAAGATCTAGTTATATAAAGATTTTTATTATAATAAACCGATCCTATAACTCGTTAATATTTAGTAAAGAGTATTAATTCTTTACCGTAATATTATTTAACTTTTAGTAATCTATATATAGTTATAAACTTTTATCTTTTTTTACTACGAAAAGAATTAGATAATTTATTAATAATTTAGATTCTCGAATAAATCTTTTTTTTAAATTCTCGTCGATATACCCGCGAAATACTCCGAGTTCTTTTTTTAATAAAGTGTAAATAGGTCTAAATATCGGTATTTAATTAAATTCGAGTTCGATTTTATAATCCTATAATTAATATTTAGGTAATACTTTTATAATTATCTCTTCCTAAAAAAGATACTTTTATTATTAATACTTTTTAGGGATATTAAGAGGTTTATTTTTATTTTTAGAACTTTTAATTTATTCGCCCTATTAACCTCTTTAATTAATATATATCGAATCGGATTCTTTTATAAAGTTATCCTTATACGAAGATAAAGTATTATAAGTTTCGACCGGGCTACGGTTCGATTTCTTATTTATAGTTATTCTTTATAAATATATAGGTATTAAACTAACGACGTTTTTAATACGCGGAAATATAAATACTCCTCTTATTTAATTTATTATTAGATTATATTTCTTTAATTAAGGTATTCCTAGAATAATATAATAAATAGTTATTTTTATTATATTAAAGATAATTTCCTTATAATAACGTTAAATAATAACTAGTAACGGGAATATCTCTTTATTTATTCTTTTTATTAATAACTTCGACCCGTCGGTTAATTAAAGTTTATATTTTTTTTTCTCGAGTTAATAATTTAATTACTTAAATTATTATTTAAGATATAAAATTACTAGTTACTCCCAAATCTATTATTATAACGACTTTATATCCGTTAACTTTTACCGGTATCTGTATATATATACTATATTAAATTAAATATAAATATTATTCTAAAATTAATATATTAATCTCCTTATATTTTCTTTTAATATAAGGGACTAGTCTTTTCCCGACGAAGATAAAAATCTATAATATTCTTTAAATTCGAAGTACCTTTTATAATCTTCGGCTAAATAATAATATTATTCGTTTTAGTTATAATATTTCGTTTCTTTACTACTTTTTATCTAGTTTCGTAATTATAATTATTATTCTTTATCGTAGCCTAGGAAGATTTAGTTCTCCCTTTTCTTAATTAAATACTACGGATAATTATTTTTTAAATAGTTATTCTATTAATTATAATTATATTTTGATTTTACGATATACTTTCGCTCCCCTAAACTATTATAATAGTATTTATAATATTCGTTTATATATATTAACTAGTATATCTCCCTATATCGTAGGTAATATTTATTATAAATATAATTAATCTTAAAGGGTTATTTTTTTTCTTTTTTTTTACTTTCGGGTTTTTCTTTTAATATAATAAATTAGGTTCGGGAGTTATCGAGGTAGTCTATTATTTAAAATTATTCTTTAGAATTTATTATATTTTATTCTTATTTTTATCCTTCCTTTAAATCCTTCTTTAAAGTTTTATTATTATTATTATCTAGTTCTTCGAGCTCTCGAATTCTTTAGGCGATCTTTTCTTTAATCTCCCTTTATTTCTTAAATAAATTATTAAATATAATATCGTTTTATATTAAATCTTTAAGGGACCCGGCTATATTATCTAATATCTCTTTCTTAAATATATTTAATTATTATTAATTTATTATATTTTTCGAACGATAATTCCTAGCGATATAACCCGGTTTATTATAATTATAATAATTTATTATTTTTTTACCTTTTTATTATTATTTACTTTTTTTTTAAAATTCTTTTATAGGTCTCTTTTTAATAAAATCGAGTTTTATTAAAATATAATTATACGGGTTAGACTTTTTATAACGGTAACGGCTAGCCGAATTATATCCGTTATTATAAACTCCTAAATATCCTTATTCGTTAACTCCTCCGTTATAGCGTTTCTTTATTATATATTTATATAGTTTATTATCGACTTTAATTATTTATTTTATAAGTATATCGAGGTTCTTTATAGTAACTCTTATTTATATAAATTCGTCTTTTATATTATTTTTTAGTCTTTATCGATATATCGTTATAAAAGTAGTATCGTCCTAGTCCGTTAATATTATATAATATTAAAACTATACCGAATAATCGGACGTAGATCTCCGTTATATTAAATATTAAATAACGCGGACTATTATATTACTCTCGTTAGATAATTTAAATATATAACGAATTTTAATTTTAAATTTAGAGAAACTCTTTATTTAAAACTTTATTAATAAATTATTATTATTATCTACTACCTTTATATAATACTTTAAGAATAATTTAACCTATTTTTAAATATTACCTTTTATATAAGTTATTATAAAGATTATCTATTTAATAACTAGTATAATATTCTTATTAAAAGCGAAGAATAGTTAGAGTTATAATAATCAATCGTTAAACTTTTCGCGCTCTCTATAGTAGTAATTTAGGCGGGTAATCTTAATACGGTCCTTATTCTTTATAATATTATATCTTTTAATATTATTTAGGTACTCGGGGCTAAGGTCTTTATTAATCCTAAAATATTTATCTTAAAAATATTTAAAATATTAAGGCTCTCCGTTTAATACTTTAATATAACGTTAATAGGACCTAGGTTAGTATTTATAAAGAGAAGTATTAAGGATTAAAGAATAATAGGCTTCGTATTAATATAAAATAAAATTAAATAAAATTAATAAATTTAATTAATAATTTAATAAACGTTTATATTTAGAATTTGTAATTAAAAGTTTTAAAGAAAGTTAAATACGAAGCTTTTATCTATTAAGAAAATATATAGTCTATATAAAAAAAAGAAATTATATTATTTATCCGTTTACTCGTTTATTTTTATATCGAGTAGATAAATAGTTAAGCGCTTACCTATTTATTAACCTATATACTACGTCGAGTAGTAAACCGTCCCTTAATATATTAAATATACTAAATCTACTAAGATTCTTATTAAATCTTAATTATAACATAGAGACTCTTCTCGATAATAATAATAATTAACTCGCGGTTATTAATTATCGGTAAAATATTCCGTTTATTTTAAAATAATTAAAAGGGTAAACCCTCTCCTATACTTTTATAATTTAGAGTAATAATATAATTTAAAATTTAAATAAAGATTATACTAGCGATAATTTTTAAAATAATAAAGATAATAATAATTAAAAAGAGAATATAAATAGGGGCGAGGATAATAATAAATAAAATAAAAATAAAAACGGTAGTAATAATAATAATACTCGCTCGGTTAATAAAAAACCGTTATTTATATTATTTATAATCGTGGTTTATAAAGGCCGGACGGTTTTAATTAATAATAATCTTTAGTTATCCGCTCCGATACTTATAATATAAATATTAACTATAAATTTTTTCGGTATTAATTATAAAGAGAAAATAAAAGGGTTAAGAATAAAAATATATCTTATAAATTTATAAAAAGACTTAATAAAGATATTATTAATTTTAATATAAATAAAATTAAGATATAAAGAGTCTAAAGAGTTTAAGAGTTCTATTAATAATAAAGCCGTCGTTATTACCTACCCGCTTTAAAATATAAATAATATTTTATTATTAATAATTATTTTATTCGAATACTAAAAATATTATATATTAATTATTTAATAGAGGATCTCGAAAGGTAGGCTTTATATTAATATTATTTTAAATATTATTTACCCTATTATTATCTTCCCCTTTATTATTCTTAGAATTAAGAATCTCTAATATCTTTTATTTTTAACTAACAATATAATTTATATATTTATATTTTTAAATTAAAGGTAGTATATTCTTTAATAATTAAAAAAACGATATTTCTTTCTTTTTTATAAAAGTTATAAATATATTAAATAATATTTTCGTAGATTAATATTTTTTTTCCGTTATTATTTTAAAAGTCTTCGTTAATAATTTTTAATTTCCGAGGTTCTATATCGATCGTAAATCTAAAAAAAAATTAAGGAATATATAATTAGATACCGTATTAAATAACGGTAAATATAATTAAAATATTAAAAATATAAACCTTTAATAGCGAGTTTAAGGATTAAATAAAATCTAGGTTAAATTTAAAAAATATTTAAAGAATATTTAAATTAGATCTAGGCCTAGATTTAAACTAGATATAATACTCGGGTTTTTATTATCGTTCCTAAATATAATAAAATAAAGGATTAAAATCGTAAATAATAATAACGTATTATAGTAAATATTATTATATAAAAAATAAATATTATTATATAAAAAAATATATAAAGAGGTAATAGGTTTCCTAGCTCCTATTTAAATTTAAATATCTAGTAGTTTAGAAATATAAAAAGATTTAATTTAATTAACGGCGGTTTATTTTTATATTTATCTATTTTAACCGCTTTTCCTCTTAATATATATAATACCCTCTTAAATAATATTTTCTATATTAATAATAAACGCCGCGGTATTATTAATATTCCTAATATTATTACTCCTTTTAGTATTATTACCTCCGTCGGCGCCTTTTATACTTTTTATATTCGTTATATCGATAGTTTTAAATATATCCTCCTTAAAATTTATCTTCGATTTACGCTTTACGTCTATATACTCCTCGATTTCGGTATTAATATTTAATATATAATAAAATACTTCCTCTTTCTATTTTATTTAATACGTTTTCTTCGGTATTTACTTATATATCCCGATAGAGTAGAGGGGTTTATATAGAATAATTATAATTATATAAATTAAATTTAAGCCTACGCCTATTAAATATATAAATTTAATTAAAATATTAGGTTTATCCTTCTTTAGTAATATATTATTATTATTAATCTTATATATAAATACGTATTTAACCGCGTCCCTTTTTTTATTAGTTTTAAAGAATATTTATATTTTAAATTTAATCTCCTCTCGGATATACTATAGTAAAAGATAATTAATATAAAAAAGTTAATTAGAAAAGAGAAGGTTAAGTTTAATAAATTAAAAGAAGCGAGTTTAGGCTCTTTTATATCGGAGATTTTAAAGAAAAAAAGAATTTACCCGTTCTATTATTAGAATTATCTTAATAAATAAAAATATAATTAATATATTTACCCCTTTATATTTCTTAAAAAGGGAGGCGATAACCTTAAATTTAAAAGATATTTTTTTAAATATTATATAATTCTTACCTAGGATATAATTTTCTAGTATTCGATTATTATTTTTATTTATATACCGGTTCTCGATCTCTTTATTAGTCTACTATTAATTATATATAATTAAAGAGACGGAGAGATAGAGTAAATAATTATATAAACGGAGGAGCCGTACTACTATAAATATCTAATTAGCGTTAACGTTAGTCGGGCGGTTAAAACGATTCCGTATAAATATAATATTATATTAATTATTATCTTAATAAGTTTATCGTTTTATAAATTTCTCTATTATTAAAGCCTTCTAACGGACGATAAGAGTTACGTAATATACTTTATAATTATAAGGAAAATTAGTTTTAAAGATACTTCGGTAGAGTTTTTTAAATTTAATAAAATTATAATCTTTCTAATTACTCTTTTTATACCGCCGTATTAAGAATTTAGGAAGTAAGTTCCCGAATATATTTATTATATTATCGAATTTTTATAGTCGATTATTTAAATTTTAATATTTAGTAATAATATTAATAAAAATCTTTAAGCCGGCTAGTTTAAAGGGGTAATATTTATATTTAAAATTATCTTAAGAAATATTATATATAATATCTATTAGGGCTATAATATTTAATAAATTAAAATTAATAATTATTCTAGATATAACTATAAGCTAGAAGTAATATTTAAAGCGAGTTTTCTTTATTATTTAAAGAAGATTTTATAGACCTTTACCTAAATTCTTTACCCTATTATATTTATCTATAATCGCGAACTCGTATTAAAAACGGTAGATAATTTCCTCTTTAATTACTTTTTTTTAATTCTTTATAAAAGAGTATTTATATACTTTATTAAAGACTTTATTAGTAGTTAACTATAATTACTATAAAATAACTATAAATATAAAAGTATTTACTTCGCTCGGGAGATTATATTACGCGGCGTTAATAAATTTAATACCTTTTAATAATTTTACGTCGAAGTTATTCGGGTTATATACCGTTTATAATTCTTTTTTTATTTATATATTTATTTAATAACTAGAGTCGGCGTTATAATAAATAATTATAAACTATACTTTTAAGGCCTCGAAGTCGATTACCGATAATATTTTAATACTCTAGGTACTAAGATTAACCGGCGGGATAAAGAATAATATAAATTTATTAATTAATTTAATATAAAAAGCTTCCGAGTCTAGTTAATATAAATATTTATAGAATTATCGATTCGTAGGATATTTAGAGCCTATAGGAGTATTTTCGCGGTAGTATTAAGATTTTATTAATTACTTCTTTTACTCTCGTTAAATCTCTATTTATTTTTAATATAATTAAAAATAAAATACCGCGGAACCTATAACTTTAAAGGTTTATAAATAAATAAAATTAATCGCGAAATTTAAAAAATATATTAGGAGGCTTTATTTTATTTAAATTTATTTCGTCTCCGATAATAATATTAAAGTATCCGAAGTCGCCTTTATAGAATAATATAATTATAAATATATAGAGTTACTATTAATAATAGATTAATTTTAGTATTCTAGGAATCGCTATTTTATTATTATTATAAAAATTATTAGAGTAAGTGATTTTCGCGAATATAATAACGCGTTTCTATATCTTATTATAAATATATTTATATAGATAGTTATCACTAATTTTTTTAAAATTAAAAAGAAGGTAGTTAATAAATATAATATTATTAAAAGAGATATCGATTAATTATTATATTATAATTAACTCTACCTTCTTTTCTTTATCCGCGTTATTATTTTTATTATTATTAATAGTTAATTCCGAGGATTCTTTAATTAAGAATTTATTTTTTTAATATAATTACTCGGAGGACTCCTTTAAAGACTTAAGATTTTAATAAAGTTTTTTAATTAATAATTTCTTTAAAGTTTATTTCGGCGGTAATAATAATAAATAATCTTTATTATTATTAGGGCCTAAAAGCTTCGTTAAACGCTTTAATTTTTTTATTATTAATAGAAGAATTAGATCCTCGTTAGAGGTACTAGGAGAACGGGTATATTTCGAAATTATAAAAAAAAAAAGTTAATCTCGAAATAAAGAAAACGGGAATTAATAGGTAAATATAAATATATTTTTAATATTAGTTTTTATAATAGCTCGTTTTCTTCGGGCTCCCTTTAGCGCGATAGTAAGTTTTTATTTATAATATATTAAATACTTAAAAGAGGCTAGAATAGAGGAGGAAAAAAATAGATTTAAAATCTTAATAAAAATAAATCTATCTCTTAAATTAAATTAAATATTAAAGGATAAGAGATATAATTAATTAAAATTATTATTTATAATAACCTCGATTTTTATCGAGTTTATATCTTTATCTAAGAAATATTAAATAATACTTTATAAATTATTATTTTTTAAAATACTAGTATAATATCTCTTTATAATATAATATATAAAGTAATCGAAATTTAAATCTACTATTAAATTATAAGATACTAAATAATCTTAAAGTAGTAAAAATTATAAATAAACTATATTAAATTCTTTAAGTAGTAGATATAAAGAGTTTTTAAAAAATTAGGTCTTATATATAAACTTCTTTAATATATATTAGTTTAATATATAATCGATCTCGAAGCCTCTAAATAAACGAAGTAGAAGAGAATTAAAAATAATTCTCGGTTTTTATTTAATACGAAGATTACTCGAACTAGTTACTACTACTATTTAATTTTAAAAATCCGGAGGTAGTACGTTACTAGGTTTATATTTAATTTTTAATAATTTATTAGAGCTTCCCTAATAAATAATAATATTAATATAAATTTTTTCGCCGAAATCTATATAGTCTTAAATTTAGATTTAGTTATTAAATTTAATATTAAATATTAACCCTACTAGACTTTTTTATCTTTAAATATAATTTTAGGGTTCGGTTAATCCTTAAATATATTATTTATAAAATAATACTACTCTACGAGCTCTTTAGCTTATTAAAATACGACGATAATAATATAATAATAAATTAGTATATATACTCCTTTTATATACGTAAGAGTCTAGTTATCTTTAAATAACTTTCCGTTATAATTAAATAATAAAAGAAGTTACTATAGTACTATAACGATAATAAATAAATAAATTTAATAATAATTATATAATTAGAAGGGTATAATAGTATATATAATAATTATAATCGTTAATTCTAGTAAAGTATAATAAATTATATAATAAATATACCTAGATCTAGGCCTAGATTTAGTTAAGACCTATAAATTAAAAACTTAAGTATTAATTTTTATAGGTATAGTTCTTAAGATTTCGTCTCCTAATATAAAACTACGTGGATATTAAATTATCCGAGGTTTACCTAGTATATTTAAGGCTCTATTTTAAAAAGTAATATTTATATATTATTTAATTAAAAAAAAGTAAAAGAGTATTAGAAGAGATCGATATTAAATAATATAATACTTATATAATAAGGCCTTTAATCCAGTCGAGTTTTAAGAGATTTATATACTTTCGTATTATTAAATCCACGAATATCGTTTTTAATAAATTAAATTCCGTGAAAATTATATTAAAATAAATATTTCGAATATTAATATCCTATACCGTTTATAATTTTACGCTAAAATTAATAATTTATTTAATTATTATTTTTAGTATTAGTTATATATATTTCCCTAGCCCTTTCTACCCGTAGAACGAATATTATTTATATTAGAACTATTAAAATTATATATAGATCTATTATAGTAGAATCTTTCGGTACTATTTATTTAAGTTAAATAGTTTTATTATAGTATATATCGAGTCTATAGCCCGAATATTATCGCTGGCGTAATTATTTTAATTAAATAAGAGTTAATACTATAGACCTATAGGGTAAGAGATATTAATATTTATAAAATATTAATTTTAATATTAATTTCTTATTTAGATAGTTTAGGGTTAGAGTTTATTTAGATTTAACCTAAATTTAACCTAGATTATTAAAGTTTATCTAGATTTAACCTAGATCTAGGCTAGATCTAGGCTAGACCTAAATAAACCCTAAACGCGTCCGAGTTTAAAATAATAATAATATTTATAGATTTATAAAACCGCGTTTTTAATAGATATTCTTTTTTTAAACTTTCTACTTCTAATACTAGATAACGCGAAATACGTAATAAAATAATTATAATATAATTAATATAATTTTTTTTAAACGAAGAATTACTCGGGCCTATTATAATACTTAAATATATATAAAGGGCCTTAGTTTAAATATAAGAAATTAATAAATATCTTTAGCTCTATTAAGGATTAGACGGGCTTTATATTCGTTTAATACGAAATTTCTTAATTCTAGGAACTACCCGCGCCTAATAATAATAGATTAGATACGGATTAGTTAATAGAATTCTATATTATTTATTATAATATAAATAGACCGCCTCTTAAGTATCTAGGGACTAATAAAGATAATAATAAAAATATTACTATTTAAAAGTTTATATAAATATATTAATAATTTATCTAGGCCCTCGTCTACTTTAATAAATATATTAGAATCGGTTATAGTATTTTCCTCCGCGATTATACCGTTTATCTCCTTTAGAAATCTTCTATCTATATTTAATTCCTTTTATAGTAAATCTTTTACTAATTTTATAAGACGAGACGCCGGTATTATTATAATAATATATATAAAACCAAATCGCGCGTAATATTAAAAACGTCGACGAAATACTTTATAGTTAATAATAGTAAAAGATATATACTACCTATTCGGTAATAAAGTTAGTTAGATTATTATTTATTTATTTTCCGAATACTATATAATTAAAACGAGTATTAATATATATTTTAAATTTATAGAAATTAAGGTAAATTAGAAAAAGGAGGTAATTTTCCGTAATATAGAATAATATCGGTAACTAGTAGAATATGATATTTAGTAGAGTATATATAATAATAACTAGATAATCGATAATCTCCGTATACCTAGCGAGATTAACTATTTTAATAATTTATATTTCAAATTATATTATTATAATATTATTAAAGTTATCCGCTTTTTCCTCGGCTATAAATTATTTAAAAATAATCTAGTATATATACTTATAAAGATTACGAACGATAGTAATAATAGGGTAGTTAATAAAATATATATTAATATTTAATAATAGGAAATATAATTATAGATCTCTATTAAAGATATTATTATCTCTTTTATATTATCGTCCGATAAAATAATAATAATTTAATATTATAGCGACCTTTCCCTTTAGTTAATATATATAATTATCGGGAATCTCGATTATACGATATATAAAATTTAGAAGCGATTTAGCCTAGTTCTTTTAAATTTAATCCCTTATATTAAGAATAGAAGAAAATTCGGTAATTATATATAATTAAATATCTATTATCTCGCGCTAGGGCGTATACTCTAGTATATATATAACTATTATTATTTATTCTAATAATATACTAAAGTAATTAAAATAATTAAAGACCTAGTAGTATAAAGAATTAATATTATATACGCGGATAATTAACCCCGAAGATATTATCTAATAATTATATCGTTTATAACCGACTATTTAAAATAAATCTTAATAATAGGGGTAAAATAAAATTATTAATATTTAATATACTTGGTCCCGTCTAATAAATAAAGGGAGTTAATTAGGATATAAGAGCCGTAGAGTTACGAATATATATATCGAAGAATAAAGATATAGAGGAGAGATCCCGACCTCGCTAAAGATTTAATAATTATTTATAACGTCAAGAACTTCGCCTAGCGTTATTATCTAGTTAATATTTATATTATTTTTATTATAAATATATTATACTAGCTTCTAAAAGGAATTATTATAAAATTAATTAATTAGATTCGGGATTTGATTAAAGACTATATAATTCCTATAATTATTAAATAGATAAAAAAAGGAGTAACTAAACCGAAGAAATCTTTAAAATAATTAATAATAAAGATTAAATTAAATTACCGTTTTTATTAAATACTAGGTTTCGTAGGGTTAAAATTATTTAAGAATTTTAATAAAATAAAATAATAGAGTAGTAAGGAATAAAAAGCGATATTATAATAATTAATAACCGTTATTATTTCTTTATTTATTAAGCGTGTACCGGCTACCCTATATTACGCGCGGGCTATATTTAACTTTATTATATTTACCTAATATACGTTTTATAACGGCGATACTTTATAATTTATATAATACGCGCTCTATTATATTTATAAATTAAAAATAATCTTTTATAAATACCGGCCGAATAATAATTCGGACCTAGATTTAGAAAACCCTATTAATCGGTATTTTAATATATTAAAATTATACGCGATAACTTATTATACTAAATATATTCGAAGATATAGGAGTACCTAGAACTTCGATATTTATTATAAAAAGGCGGTTTATAGATTTCTTCTTAAAAAACCCTTTTTACGGATAAATAAAACTAATAAATTTAAGACGTAATTACTACGGTATAATATTATATATTATAATATAAGGGTTATATAGGAAGTTATAGTAATATTTTCTATTAAATCTACTATTATTCCTAATAATAAAATAGAATAGTAGAATACCCGGTCGTATCGAGAGAAATTAGAAATAAATAAATATATACTTATTCTTAATAAAGATACGCCGTTATACTATAGTATATAGGTATTAAATATTAATTATTATTACCTAGTAATTACGATAGCGAGGGCTTTTTACTTTAATACTAAAAATCTTATTAATATTATAACGGTATTCGTACGGGAGAGCCGTAAAAAATAGGATAAAAATCCAGGCTCTATTAAAGATTAACGGAGATAAAAAACGGATCCTAATTAAACGGGAGATATATATATTTTTATATATTAATTATTAATATATTAGGTTCGTAATAATAAAGAGAGTTAGAATTTAAAATAATTTATAAAAAGATTAATTTATTATACCCTTAATTTTCGTTCTACCGGTAAACCTTATAATAATTATATCTAGATTAATAACGAAGCGACTCGTTTATAAAATTAAAGCGAGACCGAGTAGGAGGCCCTTTATATAATAATCGGCCGGTTTAAATTAATTATTAATATTTATAACTATAAGCGACTAAACGATAAGGGTAAATATAAAGTATATATTAATATATTAATTACTCTATATCGACTAAAGAATAATAGGAGAGTCGACGATATATATAGAATATTCGAAGTAAAGTATATCTTAACTAGTAAAATAAAAAGACTCTAAGAATTATATAATTATCGCCTCTTCGAAATATATAATATTATCCGGAGTATATATATAGTACCTATTAAATAAAGAGAATATTATTATATAAATAATTTTATCGACTAGGATTAATATAATATTATTTATAATTTTAACTTTATAATAAAAAGTACTAGGGTAGTAGATTAATTTATAAAATAAATATAATAATTATATATCTATAAATTATAATTATCCGCGATAATATATTTATTATACCGCCTAATAATATATATACCCCGGGCTCTTATTTAATAGTAATACTATAACCGTATAGCGGTTAATAATAATAACGAGAGTAATGGGTATAATATAAAGATAAATTATAATTAAGGTATAAACTCGATCGATAATAATTAATAAGAAAAGAATTAGAGATTCTAAACTAGGTAAAAGATTTATTAAATAAAAGTTCTTAAGATACTACTCTTATAAAATTAAATAAAAAAAGGAGTAAACTCCTAAATTAACCTTTATTATCTAGCGCTCCTTCGGTATATATTTTACTAATAAAAATAAAAGTATTTAGTTTATAAATAAAGATATTATAATTTATTTTTTATAGGATCTATCTCGGTCTACCCTCTATTAAATTTATTTTAATAAACGGCCGTTATTTCTAATTATATTTATAACGCCTTTATACTCTTATAATTTATAATATTATATAACCCGAATTCGGTGTTCGGATTAATCTTAGTTTAGATCTAGGTTAGATTTAATTTAAATTTAACCTAGATCTAGGCTAGAGTTAATCCGGTATATATTTATTTATTATTATTATATATATAATTCTACCCTTTTTTCTATATATTAAAATAAACCTATTCTATATCTCGACTAGTTAGTATACTCTATATTACCGAATAATATTTAAATCTATATATATACGACCTAGTAGTATATTAAACGGTAAAATTAAACTAAATTATACCTCCTACGTATCGTAATACGGCCTTAATTAATTAAAGAATTTATAATAATAACTCCTTCGATAAAGCTAAAGGTTAATTTTAATAATAAACTATATTAATACTTTTAAAATAAATCTCGGTTATAAATAATTTACCTATTCCGATATACGAGTAATAGTATATATTAGGAATACGTTAATTATAAATCCTTCTAGTATATATTAATTAATATTAATTATTAATAAAGACGAAGAAAATATATATAAAAGTAAGGAGGTCGATACCGAGGCCGATAATAATAATATTAGGCTTCCTACCCCGAAGCGACGGAAAATAAATAATATATCTCGATTAAACGGATCAGGTAGGGCCACGCTATATATATATATATATATATTTTATATAGGAGTTAGTGATATAACTAATCTTTCTATAATCCTTATCGTTTATCGGCCGTTATATATCCTCGTCCTCGTTTTATCCTAATTTTTATATATATAAACTAGGAGATATAAGGTCTTTTAGTAATATATTATATAAATCTTTAAAAAAACACTACCGTAATTACGACGCGTTATAATTAAGAAATAAATCGTTACTACTATAAGCGGGCGTAGGACGTTATATTAAATCGGCGTTATATATTTAAAGCTATAAGATCGTTCTCTAGTATATAAAATAAATAATATTAATAACCCTCGTTATAATATATAAGGACTCGGGATATAATTTATAAATAAACTTTAATAAAAAAAACGAAGTTAGCCCTTTAATCTAGAAACTTTAACGGAATATTATTAATAAATATAATAAGGCCCTCGGGCTAAAGGATAAAATAGTAAAAAAAACTTTAAATCTAATAAAGGCCCGAGAGATATTAATCTATCGTATTTAAACTAAAGATATATTAATCGAAATTAATTATTTAATTATATCGGTAATTACCGCGCCCTAATAATAATAAGGGTTCGATAGATTATAGTAGTATATTATACTTTTTCTATAATAAAACGAAGTATTAAAGAAATAATTACTACTAAAATAAAGAATAGAAGATAAATATATAATTATAATAATAATATAAGTCTTAATATTTCTTTATTAAGATTTAATATTAATTATTAATAAACCTAAATTATTTTACCGCTTTTTTAGAGATCTAGTAATAAAAACTATAATTTTATTATTCTTTTAATCGGACCTAGGTTAACTAGGAATTTATAATAATACTAAATATATATTTAAACTCTTAACGGGAATTATAATAATTATAATCTATATTATAATTCATTATACTATTAAAGAATATAAAATAGGGAAGTAAATACGGATTAAATTTAAAGGCGAATATATTAAAAATAAATTAAACTCGACTCTTTTCTTTATATCTCTTAATATTAATAAGAAATAATATAAAGTTATAGATTTAAATAAAGGAGACGTAAAAAGAATAAATATCTATATAATAAAATATAATAGTAGAGGCCCTATCGGGTAGGATTAACTAAGAAATAAAAAAGAAAGAGATACTAGTAGATAATATAAACGATTTCGTCTATAAATAGAAAAATAGAATTAATAATTTAGTCGGTTATAAAGGCTTCCGTACTATATTTAACTATCTCTTAATTATTAATAAAACTACTATAGATTCGCCGGCTCCTCGATAATATAATATATAAAAGAACGAGATAAATATTATAAAAAAAATTAAAATAAAAGAAAGAAGTACTAATAAATCTCGGAAAAATAAGTTATTTATCTTTATAAGGGTAAATATTTCTCCTATTTTAATAAAACTAAACTAGCGGACGAGGTATTAATAAAAACTCTAATTTATTAAATAATATTTAATAAGATATAAAAAGAGGTAGAGTTTTTTATAATTTATTATTATTCCTCGAATATTAATATAGTTATCTAGGCGGATATTTAAATAACTTTATTTAATAAATCGGTAAAAGACCGGGGTAGTAATATATATAACGTAAAAAACTTTATAAATCGCGAAATAATATAATATTATAATATTATATTTATTATATATATATATTAATACTATATATTAAATAGTAACTACCGGTATTTATTATATAAATATTTATAGATATTAAACCTAACGAATAAATTAGTTACTTTAATATTAATAAAGATTTTAAGGAGCCTACGCTATATATATTTAAACTCTTTATTATATATAAAGATTTCCGAAAGAAGTTAAAACTTAAAAAGAAAGAAAAGAAAATAATATAATAAAAAAACGGGGTTAAGATTATATAGTAGACGATACGCGTATATAGAATATAGTACTCGAGACTATAAAGAAGGAGAGGTATATTATTTTAATATAAACTACCTAGGTTAATAACCCGGACGATAAATAAAAAATAGATTATATATATAATAGATTATTCTTATAACTAAAGATAATAACGGCCTAGATCTAGTTTAGATTTAATTTATATCTAGGCTAGATCTAGGCTAGATCTAGGTATAAATTAATTTATAAAAATAAATAATAGCGGTTTCTTAATAAATAGATTTTAGAATATTTATAACTCCTCTATAATATAACGAGTAGATAAAGTAGAATATATATTAATTAATTAATATATATATAAAGATCTAAATATAATAACGATATTAAAGGCGCTAGCGGTAATAATTATAATAATAATATTAAGAATTATCCATTTATTATTATTTACCCGTTGAGTATTAATTATACTAGAATTAGTTATACAAGTATATTTTAGGTACTAAATATACTAAAATTAACTATATAATTATATTTTAGTTATATAATATATTTAGAATACTCGATATAAGTAGATACGTATTTCTAGTATTTTATATAATTTCGGTATAAAATACGCAAAAATCGGGGTTTCCCAAGTTACTAATAACACTTAACTATTTAACTACTTAATAAAAGAATAAGTAAATAAATATATAAATAGTATAATTTTATTTATTTATATTAACTATATATTTTCTTAATAGATAAAAGCTTCGTATTTAATTTCCCTTAAAACTTTTAATTATAAATTTTAAATATAAATATTTATTAAATTATTAATTAAATTAATTAAACTTATTTAATATTATATTATACTAAGACTAACTTTATAGTAGTTACTAAATATAGTATATAGATTTTATATAGAGAGTATACGGCGTAATTACGTTATTTATATTATAATTTCCGGTACTCCGGAGTTCTTTTTAGAATTAGAAGACTCGGAGCCCTCGCTTTAACTCTTTAAAAATTAATTTTATTATTTAAACCTAAAGATTATTTTCCTACTAAGACTTTATACTTATTTTTATATTATTATAAATATTTTAAGTATTATAACTTAATAGTTTTAATCTCTCTTAATTTTCTTAAATAATAATTCGTTAAAAATATAAAAAACCTCTTTAGAAATAGTTATCCCGAAGGCGAGACGTATAAGATTAATACTTTAGACGAAAATATAGGAGATTTATTAAAAAATATTAATTTTATAGTAAATTAATAATTTATAAAATTAAAACGTAAATAGAAAGCCCTTAAGAAAGAGGCCTTTATTATTATAATTTAAAAGAATATCGAAAATTTACGATATACTATTATAGGTAAAGGAGATAATGAAATTAAAAATAATCCTTAAAAACTAAATATAAAAGACGAAAACGACTTAATAATAAATCGTAATTAAATCGGTCTTAATATAAATTAAGGTAATTTATAATTATCGAAACTATAGGATTTTTATACGAAGAATCCGTAAAATTATCGAGAATAAATCTATAATATAGAGACTACGTTCCGCTTAATACCTATAAACTTTCGAATAAATAAAAAGAAGATTTTATATATAATACCCTACTTAGAGAGGTAAATTAAGAAATTATAAAATAAATATAAAGAACTTTATCTAGTAGATATATTAATATAAAAATTCTTTTCGGATTATTTATTTAAAATAATCGAGGACCCTTTAAATTAAGTTATAAATACGAATCTTAAATATTAATATATATGTTAAAGGAATAATTAATTAATACGAGATTTCGATACCTATTTTAATATCTTAAAAACCGAATTAATTTTTTATAATAAAGAGCAATAAATAATTTATTTAATAACCCGCTTAAAACCCGATATTTTAAAAGAAATTAACCGAGCCTAAAGTATTCCTATTAAGCGAACCGAATTTATATTATTTATAATATATTATAAACGTAATCTTAATCGGGACTTTAAGATATAAAATAATAATTAAAATAATTAATTAAGACCTTAGAAAAGGTATAAAAAAGAATTAAAAAGCGGAGATAATAAAAATAAATCTAATATAAAGAGATAAGGTTCTAATAGTAGTAATTATAAAAATATAAATAAAATATATATAATTTACGGGAGCGATAAGAATCTTAAGGATATTAAATATTTTAATTATTATAAATTCGGCTACTACTCTAATCAATATTTAAAGAAAAAAATAAAGATTATTAACTATATCGGCGATTATATTATAAAGTTAAAAAATAATAAATCTTTAAGAAAATCTTTATCTCAAGGGAATAAAAAGAAATAAGAACCCGACCGAGTATAAATATTAATAACGAAGTTATTACGAACCTAATTAATATCGATATAAAAATTATTTATATTAAAATAAATAAAGATCTAGGAGCGGAGATAAATACTATTAATAAGATATTTATATAATAATATAATTTAAAGCGTTTTAAAAACGAGCCGTTATTAACTCTTAAATAAATAAGCGGGTAATTTATTTATTATTATAATATTTATAATATCGTCTACCGGTTAACTAATTTATAGGGATTAATTAAAGAGTATAATAATATCTTTTATTTTATTAATAAGAAAGGCTCGCTTATTATTATAAATATATTAATTATAAAAAAGGAAAAGATCTAAACCGATTATAATATATATAATTAACGGTTCGGTATCGCGCTAAATACGTATATATTAAAATTATTTAAAGATTTTACGAAATTATTAAAGACGTAACTAGTTATTTATATATTAATTTATATTAAGGTTAATCCCTTTAATTAAAATCCTATTAATAAAAACGAGGCTAGGAAAAACGATACTATTATTAATATAATATTTTTTAATAATTCCGTTATCGTACCGCCTACGCTTCTAGACGAATTTATAAATTTTAATAATATCTTTTTAAATAAAAAAATAAGTCGATTACCGTTATATAAAGACGGCGATTATATAATTAATATAAAGAGTAACCCGTTATACGGGCCTCTTTATAATTTATCGAATTTAAAATTAATAAAATTAAAAAGCTACCTAGACGACGCCCTAACGAAGGGTTAAATTAAATACTCCGTAAACTCTACCGGGGCTCCTATCCTTTTTATTTTAAAAAAGAATAATAAATTATAATTATATATTAATTACGGAGGTTTTAATAAGATTATTATTAAGAATCGCTATTTATTACCCTTAATTAATAAGACGCTAGATCGTTTAAATAACGTTATATACTTTACGAAGCTTAATTTAAAAAATATTTATTATTAAATAAGAATTAAAGAAGGCGATAAATAGAAGATAATATTTCGTATATAATATAATCTTTTTAAATATATAATAGTACTTTTTAGTTTAATGAATATACTTATTATTTTTTGAGCCTATATTAATAAATCGTTAACGGGCTTAATAAATATATTTTATATTATTTATTTAAATTATATCCTAATTTATTCAAATTTAAAAGAGGAGTATATCAATTATATATAATAAATACTCGAACGCCTATAAAAATATTCTTTATTCGCGAGTTTTAAGAAATATAAATTCTTTACTCGGTTAATTAAATTTCTAGGGTTTATTATAAATACCGAAGGTATATTAATAAACGAATATAAAATTAATATAATTTAGTCCTAACTAAAACTAAAGTCCTTTTATAATATATAAATATTTTTAGGCTTCGTTAATTTTTATTATTAATTTATTTATTATTATTCGTAGATAATAAACCTATTAACGAGTTTATTAAAAAGTAGTTAAGATAATAAAAAGTTTAGTTTATTTAAATAATTTAAAAAGGCGGAGTAAACGTTTTATTTACTTCGTAATTTATTCTCGTATATATTTATTCTTATATATTTTAATCTAGAATTAAAAATTCGGATTAAAATAAACACTTCTAATTTTATTATAACCGCGATTTTAACGTAGTTATAAAATAATAATAAATAATATCCGGTCGCTTTCTAGTCCCGTAAGATATAAGGTTTAAAAATTCGATATAAAATTTATAATAAAGAGCTCCTTATAATCGTTATAATATTTAAATAATAGTAATACTACCTCGAGAGTAATTTATATAAAATAAAAATCTTAATTAACTATAATAATCTAAGGAGTTTTATAAATATTAAATAATTAAATAATTATTAAGCGCGTTAGGTAATAAGATTTTAATTTTTTAATTTCTTAATTTCGTATTATTTTAGGAAGAGTAATTTAGTCGATAACTCTTTACGTCGTTTTAATTATAAAGACTAAAATAATCTTTTAAATAATATATTATTTATATTATAATAAAAATTATTAAATTTAGAAAATACTAGTTAAGGCCCTATTTTTACTATAATACGAGATATATTCGTAGATATAGAAGATTTAGATATAGATAGTATTTCGCCGGCGTTAAATAATATATCCGTAAATATTATATAAAATTTAATACGCGTAAAATTTACGTTATTAGGGTCTTTAAGGTTTATTATAAAAAAAATATATTCTTTAATAGTATATTTATCTAGGCCTAAGGAGTTAATACTTAAATAAATTTTTTTAAAAAGTTTAAACGAGACGTTTATTTAAATCGATTATAATATAATAAAGGAATTATTTAATTTTATTACTAGAATTATAAATTATAGACTACTCGTTCTATATATTATTATTAAATTAATAATACTCTACGAAATAATTTATAATGTTAGAAATTTTATTAATAATCGAGATAATTCGCGCTTTATAAAAGGATAATTCTTACTCGTAAATAAAAATCGCCGAGATTATATAGGCGGATTACTAACGTTCCTTCGAGGTATAAATTTTAAATTTTATATTGATTCTTAAATATAATAATAAGATTTATATATTTAAGGAAGGATTAATCCGCGAAGAGTTATTAAAATAATATTATAATAATATCTTAAGAGGATACTTTAGTATTAAAAAGATAACGGAGTTATTTATTAAAAAATATTTCTAAAATACTCTAAAAGCCGATAAATAAGAATATATTAATATATACGATATATACTAGCGGATTAAGGTATATCGATATTATTTTTATAACGAGATTAATTCTTTATTATATTTTACGAGGCCGTAAAAGGAAATTATAATAAATTTTATTATTAATTTACCTTTAAATAAATAGTACGAACGCGTTTATAATACGGTCCTTATAGTTATAAATAAATATATAAAGATATTATAATATATTTTAACTACTAAAACGATTGATTTTACGAGATTAATAAAATTAAAATTCAAAAAAATTATCCTAAAGTTTAGAGTTTCTAATAAGATTACTTCTAATAAAGATTCTATCTTTATAAATATATTATTTTAATAAAAGGTATATTATTTAATAAAAATTAAAAAGCGCCTAAATACCGTTTTTTATTTATAAACGGATAATTAAATAAAACGCTAGAATTAAATCTTAAAATATTATTTAAGAACCTTCTATTTAAATAAATAAAATAAATATATTATAGTACGTAATATACGATAATAAAATAAATATTATTTATAATTATATATAATTATAATTTATCTCTTAAACCGCGTCTCGAGAGCGAGACGTATAAAGGAGAAATATTATCGGTATAAAAAAGAATTAAAAAATTAGATATTTTAAAAGAGTATCTAATAAAAGTATAAATTATCGCGGTCGAGGCGTAGAAATATAACTATAATAAAAGGTATAAACCGAAATCATTTAATATAAATAACTTTATACTATTATTAATTAAAAATTTAATATAATAATAACTAAATAAAAAGCTCTCTTATAAAGTAATTAAACTATTTAAGATTTTAGATATTATCGGAAGATAAGTATACCGCCTAATATTACTAATTAATTACCGAATTTATAATATTTTTTATATATCGCTTTTAAAGCCGTATTATTAATAATAAAGTAATATTTCGATTCCTAATATATCTTTACTGAAATTAATAAATAATATAAACGAATAAAAATTAAAAAAAGTACTAAAGAAGAAGAAAATAAAGGGCGAGGTATTTTATTCTATAAAATAATTAAAAGAATTGAAGATCTTTAATAAATAGGTTAATATAAATATTTTAAATAATATACTAGAATTATAAAAAGTATTCGAGGAGAATATACGGGTAGAAAAGATATAAAAAATAAAAAATAAGAAAAGAAAATATTATTAATTATTAATCACTATTAACTACTTTTTACTAATAAACTTCGAGCGAGATATATCTTTACGATTAATATAATATTTACGAGTAGATTTATATCTAGAGCGGCTAGTTTTCTTAATATAAAAACTCGGCTATTTATAAATAAAGGCGCGGCCGGGGAGTCGAGTAAAAAAACGAGGGCTAAAAATGAAATTAAGATTAAAATTATTAACTTTATTTTTAACTTCTTTTTTAGAAGCTTTACGAGAAGATATTATTTCTTTTAATATATAACGAATCGTATCTTTTATACCGCTATATTAAAAGCGACTTTTAAAAAGATTAAAGCGAGTAACGGCGTTTTTAATTAAAAAAACTTTATATTTAGATATTATAACTCGTTATATACTATTAAAAAAAAGGGTAGGATTAATAATAAAACGATCGTAAAGAATAATTATATTAAATTAATTAGTAACGGGATTAGAGCCGAGAGGAGAGTTATATTTAAAAATATCTCGTATACGACGCGTATAAACTTCGTTTTTAACTTCGTTTTTATTATTAATTTTATCTTCGTCCGTCGATTTAAATAAATTATTAGGTTAATATTATATAATTCTATTTTAAAATATATTTATATCCCGGGTAATAATCCCTCCCTAAAAAATTATTAATATATAAATTATATCTAAATTATATTAATTTATTAAAGTATAAAAGATATTATTTATACCCTCGACGTTTATAATAAATCGAGATATTAATTATAATATATCTTTACCTCTTTTAATATTATTATTTTTAAACTTAATCTCCCGAAGGAAAGCTACGATATCTTTCGTATATTTAATGATATACTCGCGAAGACGTTTATTAGGGCCTCGACGTTCTAAATAATTAAAAAGAAAATTTATAAAAGTATAAAATTTAAAAGAAATCCAGATATATTAATACGATTTAGTTTTAAAATATAAATAATATATAAAATTATATAGGTATTTATTCTTTATATAATAAATATACTTTATATATAGTATTTTATTATATAGGACGTAATTATCTAGGCCTATCCGCTTAAAGTAACGGAGGTATAAAAATATAAATAAAGACGGGGTAAAAATAAAGCGAGCGGTTATTTTATAAAAAATAAAAGTCGGGGACATATTAAATATCTAAATACTATCGTTAATATTATATACCGTAGAGATTAAATTAATATATTAAGTATTAAAATAATCTAGTTATATACGTATTATTAATAAAATAAAATTTAGAACTAATAATTTAAAAATAAAATAAATATTATAATAATATAAATTCTTTTAAAATATAAATAAGTATTTTATTTAAAAATAGAATAAACTATTTATTTATTTTAATAATTACAAAATTAAAAAAAGAATTTAAAAGAAGAAAAGAAAGATTTATTTAAATTATAATATATTAACTCTAGCCTTATTTATAAAATATATATATAATATTTATAACCTCGAAAAAAGAGATTAGAGATATAACCGAGGTTATTATAAATTAATAAAAATCTAAATATAATATAATTATTAATAATAATATATAGGAGTTTATATATATAGAAGATAATAGGATATTATAGAAAAAGAAAAGTTAAAAAGTCGGCGAAGATTTTATACCTACGTTAAGACCGTTATTTATACGTATTTACTCCTATAACTAAAGTTCTTCCTAAATAATAGAGTAGAATAATTTACTCTACCGCCGATATTATTAAAACTCTATTAATAGTAAAGATTTATAATTTTTAATAATAATTATAATATTCTTTCTCTTATTTTTCCCTTTAGATTTTAAGATTTTTATCGAATACCTAGTATAATCTACGATTATATAATTACGCTAGTATACGAGGCGTATATAATATTTTGTTAATTTTAAAATATAATTTATTTCCCTCTCTTTTTTCCTATTAAATTTAAAGGTTTTTTATTAATATATTACTACTAGAAAAATAAAAAATTAATAGAATTAAATAAAAGGCGTAGGCGTTACGCGTATACCTTATTTAATTTAAACTCTCTTATATTATACTCTTTCGTTAGAAATATCGAAGCGTTAAATTAATATTTATTAATTTCGAGGGCGAAACCTCTAGAAGGGGAGGTAATTATTATATTATATTAAAACTAACTTTATAATAATTATTAAATATAGTATATAAAGAGTATATAAAGAGTATATAACGTGATTACGTTATTTATATTATAATTTCCGGTACTCTAGAGCGCTCTTTAGAAATAGGAGGCTCGGAGCCCTCGCTTTAACTCTTTAGAAATTAATTCTATTATCTAAACCTAAAGATTATTTTCTTATTAAGGCTTTATATTTACTTTCAAATTACTATAAATACCCTAGGTACTATAATTTAATATTTAGTTATATTTAATTATTTATACGAAACCTATTATTTATTAATTCTTAATATACTTTTTAAAAAGTTTTAATTTAGGTTCTATCGATATTATATTAAAATATTGAATGAGAGCCTTATTACTATCAAGGTTCTCTCTAAATTTTAATATATTTAATATATTTAGTAAACTAAGAGATTACTTACTACTCGACGTAATATATAAATTAATAAATAGGTAAGCGCTTAACCGTTTAATTAATTAATATAGGAATAAGTGAGTAAATAAATAAATAATATAGTTTCCTTCTTTTATATAGATTATATATTTTCTTAATATATAAAAGCTTCGTATTTAACTTCCTTTAAAACTTTTAATTATAAATTCTAAATATAAAAGTTTATTAAATTATCGACTATATCGGTAAAGCGGTGAGCCCGTATTCTACCGAAAAAGGCGGAAAAGGCGCTTAGATCTGTTTAGCTTATGTGCTAGCCCTAGAGATCGATTTAATACCTACTTTCGTCTAAAGTATCTAAATACGCATTTAGTACCTCGACTTATTTTGAATAAATTTAAATAAATAGGAATAAGCTAGTCTAAGTAGTACCGGTAGATAATTAGATATATATAATTATAAGTGAATTATATAGTTTATAATACCGCGCTAGCTTAGGGGGTATTACGCGCGTATATAATTTTCGTAAATCGACGTAATTTAAAATCTAAATTAAATTAGTATAGTTATAGCGCTCTATATAGCCTTAGCGAGCTACCCGGTACTAGTAGAAAATCACGGATTTAAAATCTTAAATCCGAAGTTACTATTTTTAGGTTTTTTATTAAAAATTTTTTTTTTTTTTTTTTAAATATTATCTTTTCGTTATTTTTCCGCCTAAAGCCGGTAAAATACGTATTTAGTACCTCGACTCTTCTCGTACGGTCTCCCGCTTTACCGATGTAAGTTTATTAAATTTATCTAGTTATATTTAACTACTAGTATAAAATCTATTATTTATTAATTCTTAATACTTCTCTTTAAAAGAATTAACCTAGGTTTTATTAATATTATATTAAAGTATTAAACGGAGAGCTTTAATATTTTAAATATTTTTAAAATAAATATTTAAAAATTATAAAGAACCCTAGCCCTAAATATCTAAAATAATACTAGAAAATATAATATTATAAAAGATAGAGACCGTATTAAGATCTCCTATTTAAACTAGTATTATAAAGAGTATAAAAAACTTAGTAATTAAATAATTTAACTTTAGTTATTCTTCGCCTTTAATAAGAAGATAATACTAGTTAATAAATAAACGACTTTTACTATTATTTATATAAGAGGCGATACGTAGAAATAAATTAAACTATTTTTTGAATATTATATCAAAGTATTAAACGACTCCGATAATTTAAATATAAAATTATAAATAGAGAACTTCTCTCGCTTCTAAATTAAGATTTATTATATATTTAGACTTTCTAATAAAAGTAATATAATAGTTTATATTATTTAATATTTAATATAGCGGAAATCGGTATCCGATTATTCGGTACGATTCTAGCGCTATATAGTATTAACGGACTAGGACGATACTATTTTTATAATAATATATCGACGAGGATTTAAAGATAATATTAAAAATAAATTTATATAAATAAAAATTAGTATTAAAGACCTCGATATATTTATAGAATAAATAATTAAAATCGATAATAAATTATATAAATATATAATAAAGAAATATTATAACGGAGGAATTAACGGATAAGAATATTTAGGAGTTTATAATAATAAATATAATTCGGCTAGTCGTTACTACTATAAGAAATTTAACCTATATAATTATATATTAATAAAACTCGATTTTATTAAAAAAGAATTTACGAAAGAATTTTAAAAAGGAGGTAGATAATAATATAAAGGAAAAATAATAATAAATTATTATAATTATAATAAGCCGGGCTATATTACTAAGAATTATTATTCGAAAAATATAATAAATCGATAATAATTAAATATATTTAAGAAGAAGATACCGGATAATATAACTAGATCCTCTAAAGATTTAATATAAGATAATACTCGATTTAACGGTTTATTAAAAAAGTAAAAAAATATCGAAGAAAAAATCGCCTTAAGAATTCGAGGACTCGAAGAATTAAATAATAATAATAATAAAACTTTAGAGGAGAATTTAAAGAAAGGATAAAAATAAAAATAAAATATATTAAATTCTAAAGAATAACTTTAGTTAATAAATTACCTCGATAATTTTATAATCTAGTTTATTATATTAGAAGAAAAACCCGAGGACGAGAAAAAGGAAAAAAGATAACTCTTTAAAATTAATTATATCTATAACGAGTATTACCTATAATATAAGGAGATATATTAATTAATATATATAAACGAATATTATAAATATTATTACGATAATTTAGGAGAGCGAAAATATATCGCGAAACTAAAATATAATTATAATTAGTAGAATAACTATATAAAAATAATTATTTATAATATCTAGTTAAGAAAAGAGAAAACTAGATCTTCCTAGATTATAATAAAAACTAGTAATTATAATTATAAAACTAAATAGGATATAATAAAAAACGAAAATACTATAATTAAAATAAATAATATTATTATTTAATCGAAGAATATAAGAGATACTTCGAATCTAAAGAATATTACGGATTTTTATCCTCGTTAGGAAAAGACTAGTCCTTTATATTAAAGAGAAATATAAAGAGATTAATATTTTAACCCTAGAATAATATCTATATTTAGTTTAATACGGTATATATATACGAATACCGGTAAAGATTAACGAATATAAAATCGTTATAATAATAAATTTAGGAGTAACTAATAACTTTATATTTTAAATAATAATTTAAGCGATTAATTTACTAACTCGAGAAAAAAAGGAATAATATAAACTTTAATTAACTAACGAGTTAAAGTTATTAATAAGAAGAGTAAATAAAGAAATATTCCCGCTATTAATTATTATTTAATACTATTATAAGGAAATTACCTTCGATATAATAAAAATAATTATTTATTATATTATTCTAGGGATACCTTAGTTAAAGAAATATAATTTAATAATTAATTAAAAGAGAGGAGTATTCATATTTATATATATTAAAGATATTATTAATATAATATTTATATATTTATAAAGGATAACTATAGATAAGAAAACGAACCGTAGCTCGTTCGAAATTTATAATATTTTATCTTCGAAGAAGGATAACCTTATATAAGAATCTAATTTAATATATATTAATTAAAGAGGTTAATAGGGCGAATGAATTAACATTTCTAAAAATAAAAACGAACCTCCTAATATTTTCAAAGAATATTAATAATAAAAGTATCTTTTTTAGGAAAAGATAATTATAAAAATATTATTTAAATATTAATTATAAAATTATAAAATCGAACTCGAATTAAATAAATAACTAATATTTAGACCTATTCATACTTTATTAGAAAAAGAACTCGGAGTACTTTACGGGTATATCGACGAGAATTTTAAAAAAGAATTTATTCGAGAATCCAAATTATTAGAAGGTTATTTAATTCTCTTTATAATAAAAAAGAATAAGAGTTTATAATTATATATAAACTATCGAAAATTAAATAATATTATAGTAAAGAACCGGTACCCTTTACTAAATATTAATAAACTATAGGATTAGTTTATAATAATAAAAATCTTTACGCGACTAGACCTTCGAGGCGCGTATAATCTAATTCGAATAAAAAAAAGTAAGGAATAAAAAACTATCTTTAGAACTAAATTTAATTATTACGAATATTTAATAATACTCTTTAGATTTACTAATATACTAGTGACCTACTAAATATTAATTAATAATATTATACGAGTATATCTAAATATAACGGTAATTATATATTTTAATAATATTTTAATCTACTCTATTAATGAAGAAGAATATATTTAATATATATAGGATATCCTAATTTATTTATTATTAAATAGACTTCTCTTTAAACTAAAAAAGTATAAATTTTATAAAGAATTAATCGAATTCCTTAGATTATAATTAATACTAGAGGTATTTATATAAACCCTGAAAGAATCAAGAGTATTAAAGAATAATTTATATTATATAATATTAAAACGATATAGAGCTTCCTAAGGTTTACGAATTTTAATAGAAAATTTATTAAAGATTATTCTAAAAAGACTCTACCGTTAATAAATATTATAAAGAAAGATACTATTTTTTTATAAAGAAAAGAATAATAATAGTTCTTTAATACATTTAAGGAGGTATATAAGAAATCGCCGATATTATATTTCTTTTAGATTAATAAACTAGCTCGAATTAAAACTAATATTTCAGACTTTATACTAGGAGTTTATATACTTTAATAAAAAGATAATAAATAATACTCTATTATATATTATTCACGAAAGATATTATCGGCGAAATAGAATTATAATATTTATAATCAAGAATTACTAGTAGTAGTATCCGTATTAAAATAATAAAAAGTATATATAGAAAGTTATTTAAACTTTATTATTCTTATAGACTATAAAAATATTCTTAACTTTACTACTACGAAGTAGTTAAATCGAAGATAAATTAAATAATCAGAATTATTAGAATAATATAAATTCAAAATCTTCTATACTCTAGGAAAAGATAATAGTCGCGCCGACGTATTTAATAAACGAGAAGATTATATAGAAAATAAAGACGTAGTAATATAACTTATTCTTATTTAATAATAAGATAGATCGCTAGCCCTAATAAAATAATTAGTAGCGATTTTATATATCTTTATTCCTAGAATTATTAATAATATCTAGAAGGGATATAAAAACGATATTTTAATTATAATATTAAAAAGTTAATAATTATAAACTAAATTTTTAAAATATTATAAAACCTATATCCTTAAAGGATATTTTAAGGAGATTATTCGCGATTATTATAATAATTTAATTTAAGGATACCCCGGAGTTATTAAAATTATAAAATTAATTTATAAAGAGTATAACGTACTAGGACTATAATTATACGTCGAGAAATATATTAAAGAATATATTAAATACTAGTAGAATAAATTTATAAAGTATATTAAATATAGATAAATTTAATTCGCCCTAGTATTAAATATATAATAAGACGATATTATTATAAATTTCGTTATTAAACTACCGAAGTCAAAGAACTCTATTATAAGAGGAATATTTATTAAGGAACGGGATTAGTATTAAGATATTTATTAAATTTAAAATTAGGTTCATTAAATTATAACCTAGTTATAGTATAAAAATAGGTTAAAATAAAAGATAAAGGACGAAAACTAGAGTAGGGCTAGCTACTATCTAAATAAAAACTAGTATATAAAATACTTATTTATTTCCTATCTCGACTATATTAGGATAGAAATAGGGAAACTAGTTTAAATTTAAATTAAATTTAAAATAGATTAGACTAGGTTAAGTTAAATAAAATTATATTATAATAATAACCCCTCTTTAAGGTCGAGCTCCTATAAGATAAATAACGAGTTAAGACTAGATATACTATTTATCGGTATAGTTATACGAAGTATTAATTAAGGTTAATACGGAATATTTAACTATAACGATAGTAATAAATAAAGAATAAGACGGGAAATAACGATAGTATATAAATAAAACTAGGCGTTAGCGTTATTATTTATAAATAATAATAACGGGGCTAAGTTATAGGCTACTATTTATTTATATAATTATATAAAGTATCGATCGAAGCCGATATAGAATAATAATCGAGGTAATAATAATAGATAAAAAAGAGACTAGGGTATAAACGAGGGTTAACTTTTTAAAAATTAGATTAAAATAAAAATAATAAAGGTTCTTCCTATTAATACTTTTAAATAATATATAATAGTTCGTAGAGGCTAGCGGCGCTAGGATTCGAGATATAATATCTATTAATAAATTATTAGTAATAAATAAAATATTAAAAGAGTTTTTATATAATAATATAACCTTTTTAATTAATATAATATTTTAATAAAAGTAGACTATAACGGCGATTATATTTAGAATTTAAAATATCGTTAATATATTATTTATATTAACTATTTTTAGTAATTATAAATTCTCGGCTAAACTAGATTTATCTAGATAAAGAGTTATTAACTATTAATTATAATAAACTAGCGTAGAAAATAAAATAAATTTTTATAAAATACGGAAAGTTTAACTAAATTATAAAAGAATTATTAAAAATCTTAAAGACTCGGAAAGAGCCGATATTATAATTATCGAGTTTAATTAAAAAGTATATAATATTAAGATTCTTAATATTCAATTATATTTAGTTATCTATTAAATATATCGGATATAAACGCCTTTATTAATTAACCGAGGATTTAAAGATAATTTAGACGATAAATATCTTATTATAAAAATAATTATTTAAAACTTCTATTTATATCGCGAATTTATTAATAGCGATTAAATAAATACGGGTTTAGGCGGTAAAATCTTAAAATAAAGATTTAATAAACTCGAAGCCGATATATAAATATTAATTATAATTAATTAAGAAGGGCGAGGCTAGAGTATTAGAAAAATTAATATTATTATTAGAAAACTCCGCTCTAGGGAGCTATTTTACCTATTTATCCTATATATAAATAATATATATACGAAGGTAGTATTTTATTATAATATTAAATTACTCGGTTTAATTATCCCTCTAAGGATAGTACTTTATAAATATATATTAATTAAATTTAAAACGTTTATATAAGGTCTTTTAGAAATCCGATATAAATTAAAATTCTTTATTCAAAATAAGGATATCTAGTAATTTATAAAGCGTTTATATATTCTAGTAAAAAGCGTTATAAATTTCGTCTACTTCTATTAATATAATTAATACTAGGTACTATATCTTAGTTAAATAATCTACGAAAATTAAAATATACCGATAAATAATTCTTATAAAGATATAAAATAATAGGGGACCTATATAACCTATCGAGAAATCTCTTTAATATCGTTATAAGGGTAGTAATAAATATAATTATTCTTAAATATATTAACGGGAAGATTTAATTTTTCGGTATATATAATTATTCCTAACGAATTATTAAATAATAGTATAAATATTAGGCTACTAATAGGCCCGACTAATTAATTCGTAATATTTAATATAATTTAGGTAATTACTCGCGATATTATTATAAATTAATTAGATTAGACGAAGGCGTAATTTACTAGAATTCGGAATATATCTTTTTCCTCGGAAATAAAGAACTCTATCCCTATTTTTATATTTAGCGAGAGGAATTCCGTTCTAATAATATATTTTAAAATATAGTATTTCTAGGACTTTAAAGGCGAATTAATCGATTTAATTAACTATATCCTATAACTAATAAATTAGGGTATTTTATAAATCTTTATTTAAATTAATAAATTAATCTTTATCTAGCTCGGGCTCGTAAAATATAGGCGGGGTCTATAATTCCGAATTAATATTCATATCGAGGTTTATCGGGGTCGTATAAATTAATATAAAATATAATTAAAAAAACTAGATAAGAATCTTTTAATTTATTATTAATATAACTAAAGTAATTAAAACTAAGACTAAGGTTATTATATTTAGCGATATATTATAAATATAGTCTTTAAGGACTTTTAGAGCTAGATTTTCTCTTTTTAATATTATTTAATATTAATATTAATATTTAAAATATAATTTATCCCCCTCTTTAAAGAAGTCTCTTAATTAATATATTAATATATTAGATTTACCGCCTTCTTTATTAGGTTAGTAAATGATATTATAATATTAACGGGATAAAAACTCGCTCTATTTTATTTAACGACGAGATAATACTTTAAATAAAATAAAAAATTTAAGAACTTGATAATCGGATATTATTTTAATAAAGAGAATAGATTTCTTTAGTTTAAAATACTATTCCTTAAATATACGGACGATTACTATAAACTTTTTACTATAAACTTTTTATTATAATATAAATTTTATAATTATACTCTATAAAGTTATACTTCTTTAAAAAGTAAATTATAAAATAAAGAATATTTTAATTCTTATATTAAGATAAGACTCTCTTAGATATATAATTAAACGTATTTATTTCTACTATAATTTTACGGTCGGGGTCGAAATAAATGAAAATAATATCGAAGGTAAAAACCTTCTTTAAAGTATTAAAAATTATTTAATATTAAATACTCTACTCGAAGATAATATCTTTTTTAATTAGGGCTATAAATAATATAACGAGTTTACTAAATTTATAAATAAAGCGCCGATAGAAGTTAATAAATCCTAGGAAATTTTAAATATTTTTAATATTAACTAGTTATAGCTAATTTAAGATAATATCGATTTTCTTTAAATTAATCTTAATCTCTTTAATAATAATAATTAGTCCTAGGTATATAACTTCCGTAATATAGAAATTATATTTAATAATATTTATTTAGAGCCCCGCTTTACGGAGCTTCTAAAGAATATATTTAATATAAATTTTATACTCTTCCTTAATATCGCTATAGATTAGAATATCGTCGAGATAAACGGTATAAATCTCGTTAAGAAATTTATAAAGAGTATTATTAATATAGTATTAAAACGAGGTAGGGTTATTATATAATTTAAATAATATAATAAAGTATTTAAATAGGCCGAATCGGGTACGAAATATTATAAATTCTTTATTACTCTCCCTAACGCGGAGGCGATTAAAAATAAAAATTTAATTTAATTTAAAAAATATCTTAGTATATTTTAATCGATCTAAAATTTCTAAAATTAAAGGTAAAGAATATTTATTCTTTATAATAATAATATTTAGCCCTTAGTAATTAATATAGAAATATAGGCCTTCGATAAGTTTCTTTATAAATAAAATAAAAAATATAATATAAGAATAATTAGCCCGAATAAATTTTTATTAAAACTTCTATCTAGGTAACGACGGAGTTCTATAATCTTATTATAATTTATATTATATAAATTAAATAACGGAGGTTATAACCCTTCTATAAATTTAATAATATAATTATATAACTAATATAGGGGTAAGATATTAGCGTATTTTTTTAAAAAAATATCTAAGAATTTATAATACCGCGTAGATAGAATTATAATTATAATTAATATTCTTATTATTTTAATAAACTTAAAACTCTTCCTAAATAATAGTAAAGATAAAAATAAAACTCGGTTTTAGGTTTAATTATAAATATTTAATTTAAAATTTTAATTAAGATAAGGTTTAAATTTATAATATCTAGATTCTTAATAAAATTATATATTTAGGGTCGAGATTTCTTCTAGAATATTTAAAAATCGATCGATTTTTATAAATAATAAATTAAATACGATTTACTCGTTAGGTCTAACGAGACGAGTAAATAATCAAGATTTTATCTTATATATATTAAGAGTATCTAGGTATTAGATTCGTTATTTTTAATATTAAAATTCAAAACGAAGCGAGGCTAAATTATAATATTTAATCTTAAATATCTTTCCTTATTTAATAATAATAATAATATAATTATATTCGTTATTATAGTTAGTTCTCGTAGGAATACGTAATTAGGACTAGGATAAAAAAAACTCCTTTTAAATCTATATTTATTATTAATAAATCTAGAATTTAAATAACTCTTCTTAAATCCTAAATTACTTTATATAAATATTAGATTAAACTAGGAGTTAGATTTATCTCTAGTAAATTTAAAACTAGGTTTATTTATCTTGAATTAAAATTTACTTCTTATAAACTTAGGAAAAAATATATTACTAATAAATCTAAAGTTAAAGTAATTTTTCTCGAGTCGGAATTAATTATTTAATAGTAACGTTATTATCTATAAATAATAACGACTCTTTATATACTAGTAACTTTTTTTAAATCGGAGTTTACCCTATATAAATATTAAATAAAATTAAAGATTAAGATTCTTAGGTTTAAAAACTTTTTTAAAATATAAAAAAGAGTTTATTTTTTACGAAGATTTTTATAAAACTAGAGATATAGTTTCTTAAATAAAAATATAAAACTAAGATTAAAGAATTATCGGAGAAATTAGTAATAATTTTATAATAATAAAAATATAGTAGGCCGATTACGACGGGGTATTAACTAAATTTAATAATAAAGAAAATTATTCGTTCCTAATAATTATAAATATATAAAATCGTTTCTACGATATAAATAATATATTTTATAACGGTAGGTATATTATTAAAGAGTTAGATAATATAAAAATAACGAAGAAAACGAAGGAGTAGATACTAGGTATATATAGAATTATAATTAATAAAAAAATAACTTTATATACTAATATTAATTAAGGCTTTAATTTAAATTCGAGACTAGTTATTCCGTAATTAATAAGAAATAATTATATATTTATTATAAAACGTAGGGTCGGATTTAAAGAGTTATATAATAAATTAAAACGAAAACTTAATTAGTAAATTAAATAATATAGCCGATAAATAAAAAGGTATATATAGGGTTTTAGATACCTATAATTCTAATATATAATTTTATACCGGGATTATTCTTTTTCCGTATTTAGAGTAACTCCTCCTATAATACTTTTATCGTCGTCGATTATAATTATAATACTAGATCGGAGGCTAGTTAGTTTAATTAAATAAACCCTTATATTATACCTAAATAATTTATAATAGAAATAAAGTCTTTATTTCTCGTAGATAATTTTAATAATCGGGGTTCTCGTTAATTTATCTTTAATAATAATTTAAATTATGTTAAAGTTTATTAACTCTTTAAATAAAAAAGTAGAAACTAGTATAATAATAAAAATATTTATATTTATAATATTAAAGCGAGTTATAGGGGTAGAGATTAGTAGAGGTATAACTAGGCTCTTTAAAATTTATTCTAATATAGTAAGAATAGTACTTTAGCGAGATAGATAATACTTAATTTATTAAAGTTCTTAATCGATTTCGGAGTATATACGGACGTATTTATCGAAGGTATATAATCGTTAATTATTAACTTTCTTTTAAGAGATAAAGGCCTATTAGGTAGTATAATTAATATTAATTAAAAATTCGTTCTTTATTCGATAATATTCCTTCTTCTAAGAGATAAGATTAAAATATTTATTAAAAAATATAAAGTCTTATTTAAATTCCCGGATATAATTCCGAATTTTTTCTTATTTAAACGAGTTATTATATACTTTTTATAATTTCTTTTACTAATCGGTAAAGTTAATTAAAATATAAAAATTATTCTTTTAATAATAATTTATTAAATTAGAGACCTTTTTACCGATAGTTAATTTAAACTCTATATAAACGATTTTATTACTATCAATAAAATAACGGTTATAATTTATATATATTTATTATATTAATATTTACTCTTAAATATTTAATTTATTTTAGTTCTTTTTATATTTCGAGATATCTAGGAGTTTTTCGAACCTAAAAGGTATTCGAGATCGCGAGAGGGTAGGTTATTAGATATTTAAAAAAGAAAATAAATATAAACTTATAATAATAATATTATTAAGGGTATTTTTATCGAATACCTAGAGCGGGGGTTAAAGTATAATTTAGGTTATAATAAATACGGCCTAGATTATTATCTAAATAATAATATAAACTAGGAATTATATATTTAATATAGGAGGAGAGAGAGAAGATATTATAAATAAAGATAAAATATCGAATAAAGAGTTACTCTCGATTTAAATATATAAATAATCGAAGGTATTAAGGAAACTAATAAAGTTATTCTAAACTTCGGCGAGGAATTATCGTATATAGTCTTCGGGGTTAAAAGATTAATCCTTTATAATAATTATCCTAATATTAAAGAGTACTAGCTAGATAATTAATCTTTTATAATATTAAAGAGTAGGATTAATATTAAGATATTTATTAAACTTAAAATTAGATTTATTAAATTATAATTTAACTATAATATAGGAGTAAGTTAAAATAAAATAAAAAGGACGAAAATTAAGGTAGAGTTAACTATTATCTAAATAAGAGTTTATATACGAAATATTTATTTATTTTCTATCCCGACTATATTAAGATAGAAATAGGGAAACTAGTTTAAATTTAAATTAAATCTAAAATAAATCAAGCTAGGCTAGGTTAAGTAAGGCTATATTATAATAATATTTAATTTCGTTATAATTATTTATAATAAATTTAGTAAATATACTATAATAATATTAATAAAGAAAATATATAAAATAGAATAAATTATCTTCGTATTTCTAGATTATTTAATTCGAGATTAAAATATCCTAAAGTCGATTATCTTTAACCGAGATAAATGATTTATTTCTAATTACTAGAAAATACTCGTTAGAGTTATTAGGATTAAATTATAAATATTAACTACCTATTACCCTTAAATAAACGGATAAATAAAGCGAATAAACTAGACGATAAATATATATTTACGATATTATATTAATAAAAAGTAAAACGATTAGGTAAGACTTCTATTAATAATTTAATTAATATTTAATAACGACTAGTTTAATATAGTAAAACTTACGTTATTTTTTATTAATTACGGGAAATATACGAATATATTCCTAAAACCTAGAAACGAACTAAATATTTAAAAGACTTTAATTTATATAATTAATATAAAAACTTAAATTAAATTAATAAATACTCGGATTAAATTAAAAGTCGATAAATATCGAAAAAAGTATCTTTAATTAAAATAGAGGAATAAAGTATATTTTTTAATTAAAAATATAAAAGGTAAAAGACTAAATAAGAAACTAAACTATATTAAAATCGGATTATTTTCGATTAAGAAGAATAAAAAACTAGTCGATTATAAACTAAACCTTCTAACCGATATTAAAATGTATTTAATATTTTATATCTCTTTACTAGAGCTAGTAAACTCTTTAATACTCTTATAAAATACTTTTTATTTTTAAATTAAAAAAGAAATAGAATTCGAAATTAAAAGAATTTTAGAATAACGAGATTAGAATTATCTCGCTAAATAAAAAGAATATAACGAATTAGAAAATATTTAAGAACTATTTATTAATTTTATTAATTATTAGGAATTTTTACGAGAGTTTTGAAAGTAATAATTTAACTAATTTAATCGAGGGTCTTAAAGGAGAAAGTATTTATTAAGATATAATTACTTTAATAGTAAAAATATTAATAGTATAAAAGATATTAATTATTTATAGAGAATTTGACTCTAATATATTAGAATCTATTTAAGGCGCTAGTCCTAATATAGAAGTATTAAGATTTAATTTAATAATACTATACTTAAGTCTACCCCGTAATAAATCGTTTTTTCTAAAAGAAGACGTTAACGCCCTCGTTAATACGCGGATATAGGGTATTGTAATTAATAACGTAAATAGTATTTATATATAGTAAATTACTAAAGTAAATAAATATACTAGTATATCCCTAACTTTTAAGTAATTAGTATAGAGTAATTATAAAAATACCGTAGAGTTTTAAAGTTTAGCGTAGAGTCGTAAATTAAAATCGCGACGACGAGGTAAAATAATAAAGAGGTATAAAGATAGTATAAATAACTAGCGATAGTAACTATAATATTAATAAAATAGAGGAGTAAATATTTAGTATTATTAAAGTATTAATAAAGAGATATTTAATAATCGACTTTTTTATATATAAAAGGAAAGTTTTAATATAGTTTTTAAATAACTAATAATTTTTGAAAATAGTCGTTTACTATATATTTAAAAATTAAAACTATTTTAGTATAAAGTTAGTCCGAACCGAGCTAATATTCTACTTTCAAGGAATATTAATATAAATTTTCATCTTTAAAAATAGGGTTAACTAGGTATATTATATTATATAATTTTTTCGCTTACTACTATCGTTATAGTTTTTAGTATTCTAGATCGTTTTCTTTCTTTTAAATAACGGGGTTTATTATATAAACGACTAGCTAGTTATTATAATTATAAAGATTATAAAACTTATTAGATTTATTATTAAACGACTTATTATTAAATAATTTATTATTAATTTACTTCTATTAAAGTTAAAAGTAAAGTAGTTTTTAAAGAAATATAGAGCCGCGTATTATAAGTTCTTTTTGAATTAATAATTCATTATCTATATCTTCTAGGAATTATTTTAAAATTATATTTACTTTAAGTTTAAAGATTCCGGATATATATTTATATAGAATATATTCTAAATAATTAAAATCTAGGAGTATATTAAAGTAATATTTATAAATTTAATAAAGTAGAGTATATTCCAAATAAATATACGAGGATAAATACCTATTCGGATATCTTGGGGTATATATATAAAAGTAGCGATCTTAGTTATTATTATTAATATTCTAATTTTGAATCGGTTAATAAGAAGAGTAGTATATTATTATAAATTAAAAGTAATATTATATAAAAGTTTCTTTTTAAGCTCTATTAACTCGATTAAATATTATATTAAAACTAAACTACGAAGGTACGCGGGAATAAGATTTTTAACGGCGGTATAAATATTAAACTTTATATTTATTATATTTTTGAATTTATTTATAAAAACGTAAATATTTTAGTAGTATATATATTTACCGGTATTTAAAATTAGGGCGTTATTTCTAGGTTTATATTAAGAGTTAAAGGAACTAATATCTTTAATTTTTAATTTATTATTTTTATTATTAATATTAGAGTTAGGTTAAGGTTTAAGTATTTTTTATATTTTTTATACTAACGACCGAGATAGAGGTAAAATAGATCGTTATTAAAATTATTATTTAATCTAGTTAAGACGATTTATAATTTATAAATTATAAATTATTCTTTTATATAAATTACTTTATTATATTAAATAGGCTATTTATTTAAATATTAGAAAAATCGAGGTTTTCTAGTATTAGGGTATTCTTCTAAAAGCGAGTACCTAATATATTAATAATTTAGTATTAATAAGTAGTACTAGGGTCGAAGTATTATATTTAGGGATTTTTACTAATAAATAAATAAAATAGTAAAGTAAAATAACTAGCGAAGTAAATATTAATAATATCGAAATATTAAGCGGATAAGGGTCTTAATAAATAACGTATTAAATAATTATATATAATAGGTATATTAAGAAGTTAATTTCTTCTAGGGTAGAGTTTCTAAAAGGGTTTTTTTTAATAATTTAATAAATAATTATAGTACTATTTTAAGACCCTAGTAAAAGATTCGAATAATTTATTAAAAAGAAAGAACCTAAATAAATAGCGTATTTAATATTATATATAAATAGTTTTTATAGTAGAGGTATTAAGCTAGTATTAAGACTTTAAAATAAAACTAAAAAACTAGTATATAAACGAAATCGTTTTATAAGGATAAAAGATATTCGATATATATTATTACTATTATTTATTAAAGTATAATTACTTTAATAGTATTAATATTAATAATATTAATAATATAAAAGATATTAATTATTTATAGAGAATTCGGCCCTATTATACTAGAATCTAGTTAAGACGCTAATTTCGATATAGAAGTACCGAGGTTTAATTGAATAATACTATATTTAAATCTACCTCGTAATAGTATTAATATTTAAAAAATTATTAATATCGGAGGTATTAATAATAATATACTCGATCTCCGCGAATTTATCGAGCTCCTTTAAATATTTTAATTTCTTTATATTTGAAAGATCTTTATTAAATATCTTTTATTTATATTCCTTTAGGAATTTTTTTAATTAGCGAAGCCTTTTTAACTTCGTATTTATTTAACGAATAATTCTATTTACTATAACGACGGCCTTATTAATTATTTTTTATATAATTTTAATTATTTCTTCCTCGCGCTTTTAGCGCTCTAGAGCTTTATTAGTTTCTAAGAAATTAGTAATATATTCTAAAGGCTCGTATTTTTTCCTAGTTTTAATATACTCTTTATATTTCTTCGATAAAGAGGATAGTTAATATTCTATTTAATATATTACGTAGTATATATAAATAACTATAGTTATTAAACTTTTAAGAATAATTTATTCCTATAAATTATTATATTACTTTATTTAATAGGAAGATATTAAATTATTTTTAAAAATAAAGAAGGTTAGAAGAGAAATGTAGTATTATAATTAAAATTCTCTTCGAATTTTAATATATTTAGTATATTTAATAGGCTAAAGAATTATATATTACTCGATATAATATATAAAGTAATAAATAAAATAAGTATTTAACTATTTAACTATTTAATAAAGAAAGAAAGAAATAAATAAATAAATATATAAATTATTTTATTTTATTTATTTATATAAACTATATATTATTTAAATAAATAAAAAAATTTCGTTTAATTTCCCTTAAGACTTTTAATTATAAATTATAAATATAGATATTTATTAAATTATTAATTAATTCTATTAAACTTATCTAGTTATATTTAATTATTAATACGAAACTTATTATTTACTAATCCTTAATACTTCTCTTTAAAAGTAATAACCTAGTATCGGTAAAATAGTAAGACTATATAGACGAAAAATATAAAGAACTATTATAATAGTTATTATAATATAGTAAAAAGATGATTTATTAGTTTTATTAGGAATAATTTTAAATATTTATAATCTATTAAAGCCCTAAAGAGTTAACTTATAATAATATTAATAAAAGAAGAAAAGTAAACGTCCTCGCTAATATAAATATAATAACTATTAGATAGTAACGCCGGAGTAAATATCAATAATAAAAGTAGTAAATATCGAAATTAAATAACTCTAGTAAAAGGTTTCTGTAGCGCCCCTCTAGGTCTTCTATACCGTAGTATAATAAAAGTCTTCGGTAGTTACTTCCGCAATTTATCGTAAATCCTTATTTTATATTTCTAAATAAACTCTAAAGTATCCTCGAGATTTATTATATTATATTAAAAATTATACTAATAACTTTAACTCTTTCATTTAATTAAATACTAGATATTATAAATACCGCGTTTATTTATTAATACTTCGATCTCGAGTAGATCTCTTTCCTTATTATTTTTATTATCGTCCTCGATAATCGGCGGCGGTTTACTATTATTAGTATAGTTATATAAATTATTAGTATTTACCGGTTTTAACTAAACTATTAATACTATAAAGTAAATATATATAAGAAGTAGAAGTTTAAGTCGATATACTAGTAAATTAATAAATTTAATAACTCTAAAAGGGCTAAATCTCTAAATATATAATATTATATTAATAATCTCTAGTATTTAATAGTTATAGTTGAGGCGAAAGTAGATCTTATCCCCTTCGAAGAAACTAATAAGTTTATATTTCTTATTATAACGTAATTTAGTAGAAGTATTAGCGAATATAATAAACTCCTCTATTTAGTTATATTTAAACTAGTATAGTTTATTAAAGTCTTCCGTAGAGAGCTTTGATAATAAATTTAAAATATCTCGTATTTTAAAATTATAAATAATCTCGTTAAGTATTATATTAATAGATTAATTCTTCGAGTTATTAAGAAATCTCTAAAGATATAGTAATATAATAGTTACGCTTCGGATTAGTGTAGGAATTCTTAGAGAGAATATTAAAATAGAGTAAAATAAAGTAAAGTATAGGGTAGAGATCGCGGCTCGATTACTACTCTAAATTAAAATAGAGTAAAGTAGAGATTTATTAAGAAATCTTTACTATATTAAAACGGATTTCTAGTAATTATTATAATAACCCTAGGAACGTATTATAGCTATTACCGCCTCTATAAATATATATATTTATAATTACTACTACTACTACTACTACTACTACTACCTCTATAGATACGTATATTTATAGCTACTATTATTACTACCTCTATAAATATAAATATTTATAACTACTACCGCCTCTATAGATATATATATTTATAACTACTACCGCCTCTATAAAAATACGTATTTATAACTACTACCGTCTTTATAAATATATATATTTATAGTTACTACTATTACTACCTTTATAAATATATATATTTATAATTACTACCGCCTCTATAGATATATATATTTATAGTTACTATCGTTTTTATAAATATATATATTTATAGTTATTATTATTACTACCTCTATAAATATAAATATTTATAACTACTATTACTATTACTACTACTATTTTTATAAATATAAATACCTATAACTACTACTATCTCTATAGATATATATATTTATGACTACTATTATTTTTATAAATATATATATTTATAGCTACTACTAGCCTTATAAATATATATATTTATAGTTACTACTATTTACGCTTCGAATTAGCGTGGGGTAGAGTAGAGATCGAGGTATAATCTCTACTCTAGCCTAGCGTAAGAATCTATTAATATAGAGCGTAGAGTAAAGTAGGGTAGGGTAAGGTTTTACCGAGGGATCCCTATTATATTAAAACGGATTTTTAATAATTATTATAATAACCCTAAGAATACATTATAATTACTACTACCTCTATAAATATATATACTCATGACTACTACTACCCCTATAGATATACGTATTTATAACTACTACTATCTTTATAAATATATATACTTATAGCTACTACTACTTTTATAGATATATATACTCATGGCTACTACTACTTCTATAGATATATATACTCATGACTACTACTACCCCTATAGATATACGCACTCATGGCCTCTATAGATATATATATTTATAGCTACTACTACCCTTATAGATATATATATTTATAGTTACTACTATTTCTATAGAAGGGTTTACCCTCTAATTACTTGTACCCTTTAATTATTTAGCCTTATAGGGCTACTAGCCTATTTATATTTTTTTTATAATGGATTTTAACTCTTTTAATTTATTAATATACTAGGTATCTTTTATTAACGTTTATTTATAGTCTATATTATAACTATAACTCCTAATAATAATATATTACCCTCTCTACCTCCTATATATACTCCTAGCCCGAGGGACGAAGAGATTCCCTACTAGAAAAAACTAGATTTTATTTACTAAGTTTAGAAAATTATAATTAATATTAATTAACCTCTCGAGATTAATTCGATTATTAAAGTATATAAAGTTAACCCTTCTATATTTAGGGGGCGCTATAATAAAGTAATTTCTATAAATAATAAATATATAAATATATAGAAACTTAACTTTAAGGAAGAATAGACTCTAGTTAAATAAATCGTCTATTTATAAAATTAAGGCTAGTTACTATATATTAATCTAATATACTTTATAGCTAAGGATCTACTATATATAAAAAATAATATAGAATTATTAAGAGTTAACTAGCCCTAAAAATTCCTAGTATATTATTTTTAATTTAAGACGCGGTATATCCTACCCCTCGATAAAGAGCGCGCTTTAACCGAAGATTTTATAATTCTAATTTATTAATTTAATTTATTTAGCTTTATTAATACCGACTATAATATATAAAAGGAGGATATATATAATATAAATAAAAAGGGCTTTATATAAAGTATAATTATTAAATTTAAGATTATTTATTTAAGATACGAGAAAAAAAATATATAACGTAGTATAGTAACCGAGAATAGGTATCGTTAATTAAATATATTTCTATAAATAGTAGGAAACTTCGTTTATAGATTATATTTAAAATAAAACTTTAGTAAAAGGCCTAGCTCTAGGCCTATCTAGAAATTTATATTATAACTAACGAGAACGAGTAGATAAATAATAAAATCGGGCTATAATAAATATAACGGTACTTTAATATAGAAATAGCGCTAACGTAGAAAGAGGAGTATCGAATACTTCTTATTAACGGGTATACTTCGTATATTACTATTATTATAGTCGAGTATTATATTTTAAAAAAAATCATCCTATTTTATTTCCCTACGTATACTATTTACTTTCTATAATCTTTAAATATTAGTATTTTCGCTCCTTTAATAAATATATATGAGAATAATATTTATATAATTACTCGTTATAATATTAGTTATTTAATTAATAAAGTCGATTTTCTAGAGTAATATCGCCTAGCGCGTAACGAGGTAATTACGCCTATTAATATTTAAAAAGTATAGAAAGTAACTAACTTTCTATCCTTCGACTTTTAATTTATATTTAAAGACTTCCCGCTTTATAAAGCTTTAGAAATTCCTCTACTTTAGTATTATAATATTACTATTCGCCCTATTACTCTATTTAAAGTATACGTTAACTATAATAACCCGAGTAGTATTTACGAAGTAATTCTAATACCTACGAATATAAAAGAGGTATAATTCTTAATAAAAAAAGGTTTATAATATTAATAACTAGAGTAAAACTAAGATTATTCTTAAAAAAATAAGTAAATCCGCGATATTTACTATAATAGAATCTATTATATAAAATCGTATTAACGAAGAATTTATAAAATATAATAAACGGAAAGAAAATAAAAAGAAACGTAAAAAGAGTAACTATAAATACGCGCGATATATAAACTAGGAGGTAATAAATAAAAGGAAAAAGAACTAGAACTAGGATAATAAAATAAAAAAACTAGAGTCGATTTATAAAAATATCTTTTAGGGTAAAACTACTAGTAAAACTATATATAAAAAAGTTACGACGCCTTAACTCGGTAATTAAAACGTTAAAGTAAAGAGACTAGGGACGATTTATAAAGATATCTTCGGTAACTAAATTATATATAAGAAAACTATAGTATTTTAATAATAATACTTAAAGTTTATAATTAAGTTAGGAATTAAAATAACTATAAAAGAACTAGAGTAAAAGTAGTAAACTATTATAACGAGTCGGTAGTAGTAATACGGGGGCTAAATAGAGTAACTAAAGGGGGTGTTAATAAATAGAGGGTACTATATTAAGAAACCTTATAAAACTAGAGGGTAAATAATATCCTAGGAAACTTATAGGATTATAAATAATTCAAAACTACTATAAAAGATAAAAATAAAAATAGTATACACTAGTAGCCCTGTAAGGCTGAGCGGTTAGAGGGTATAAATAGTTAGGGGGTAAACCCTTCTAGATATATATATTTATAACTACTACTACCTCTATAGATATATATACTTATAGCTACTACTACCTCTATAGATACGCGTATTTATGAAATAAACACTCGGACCTATAATTATTTAATTTAGTATTAAAATTAAAATTATTATTAACCTAAAGTTAGATATAACTTAAGATTTTATTAAAAATATAATTTAATTCGTTTATTTTAAAATTAAGGAGACGCTAAAATAATAATTTAACTTTAAATTTAAAACTAAACCTTTTTAAATATTTATTAATGTATTTTAATATTAGTATTTTCCCTTAAACTTATTATTTTATTCCGAAGAATATTTCGATTTAAAATCGGTGAGGAAAGAATAATAGTAGATATTAATAATAATAATTATTATAATAATCGTCTCTCTATAGTATAATCTATAATATATCTTATTATTAATCTATAATAGGAGTAGTAGTAGTTATAAGTACGTATATCTATAGGGGTAGTAATAGTTATGAGTATATATATTTATAAAGATCATGAGTATATATATCTATAGAAGTAGTAATAATTATGAGTATATATATCTATAAAAGTAGTAGTAGTTATGAGTATATATATCTATAGAGATTATAAATACGTATATTTATAGAGGTAGTAGTAGTCATGAGTATATATATCTATAGAGGTAGTAGTAACTATAAATATATATATCTATAAAGATAGTAGTAGCTATAAATATATATATTTATAAAAGTAATAGTAGTTATAATACGTTCTTAGAGTTATTGTTTTAGTATAGTAAAAATTCCTTAATAAATTCCTACTCTACTCTACTCTAATTTAGAGTAGAGATCGAACCGCGATCTTTACTCTATATTTTATTTTATTTTACTTTATATTAATATTCCCTTTAAAGATCCCTACGCTAATCCGAAGCGTACTACTATTTCTATAAATACGCGCATTTATAGCTACTACTACCTCTATAAATATATATATTTATAATTACTACTACCTTTATAAATTTATATATTTATAACTACTACTACCTTTATAAAGTAATAGCGATAGGGTTAATATTAAAAATAGGCGCTATAATTATAAATAAAGATTATAAATATAAATAAGAATTATAACTTTGAATAAATACTCGGATTTATAATTATTAAAACTAATATTAAAATTAAAACTATTAATTAATTAATTTATATATTTACTCTAGTAAAATTATTTTACTAATAAAGAAGTTCCGTGAATATTATTTTAATAGAGTTACTAGCGGCGTTTACTAGTCGTTAAAGAAACCTCGTCGATTAAAAACTCTAATTTATTAATAATTTATTACCTCTTTCTACTAATTAATAACCGATAGTTATAATTATTCTAAAATATTATTTATTCTTCCTTTTATTTCTCATTTATTTTAATTTCTTTAATTTTATTTATTTATCTCGTAGGCCTATAGGCCGCTTTATTATAAATTTATTAAATAATCGATATTTACGGCCCTCCGGCTAGTAGTTTCTTCTTTTTCTTTTTTATATATATATTTTAATATATCCCTAGATCCTAATAGTAGTTTAGATTATATAGTCTATTATATAATTATATATATATTTTAGACCTATGTTAATATCTTCTTAAAATTATATATATTTATTTATTCTACTAGCTCCGCTTTATTCCTAGCTAGTTCTAGGTAAAATAATAATATATAATTTATACTCTATTTCCTTTATTTATACTAGTAGTTAATACTACGGACTATAAGTACTTTTATTCGGTATAAAAATTTATTTAATTCGATTTTACTATATTTTAATTATACCGCTATAAAGCTTTTAACCTTCTTTAGTTAATTATAGTAATTAAACTAATCCCCGAATAAATCTTTTTTTAAGCCGGGTTAATAGTTTATAGAAAAATCGTTTTTTTATAACTCTCTTATTTATCTAGTTATTATTAGCGAGCCTAATCTTTTACTCTCTAGTTAATTACTTTAATATCCTAGTATTCTTTAACGTCGTTAATTAGATTTATTTAATCTTTTCTCCTCTTTATAGTTATAGTATTAAAACTATTATTAATTTAATATTAAATATAATCGAAGATTTTATTAAAAACGTAGTTTAATTCGTTTATTTTAAATTTAAGAGGATATTTAAATAATAATTTAATTTAAAATTTAAAACTAACCCTATTTAAATATTTACTAATATATTTTAATATTAATATTTTCCCTTAAACTTATTACTTTATTCTTAAGAATATTTCGATTCAAAATTAATTGCTAGATTAAGAGTGAAGAAGAATAATTGTTATTAATTATTATAATTATTATAATAATCGTCTCTCTATAGTATAATCTATAATATATTTTATTATTAATCTATAATAGGGGTAGTAGTAGTTATAAATATATATATTTATAGAGGTAGTAATAGTTATAAGTATATATATCTATAGAGGCGGTAGTAACTATAAATATATATTTATATAAAGGCGGTAATAGCTATAAATATATATATCTATAAAGATAGTAGTAATTATGAGTATATATATCTATAGAGGTAGTAGCTATAAATATATAAATCTATAGAGGCGGTAGTAGTTATAATTATATATATCTATAAAGGTAGTAGTTATGAGTATATAAATCTATAAAGACGATAGTAGCTATAAATACACGTATCTATAAAAGTAGTAATAGTTATAAATATATATATCTATAAAGACGGTAGTAGTTATAAATATATATATTTATAAAGATAATAGTAGCTATAAATACGCGTATTTATAAAAGTAGTAGTAGTTATAAATATATATATCTATAGAGTTAGTAGTAGTTATAAATATATATATTTATAAGGCTAGTAATAGTTATAAATATATATATTTATAGAGGTAGTAGTAGTTATAAATATATAAATTTATTAAAGTAATAATAATTATAATATATCTCTAGGGTTATTATCTTAGCGTAGTAGAGATTCTTTAATAAATCTTTACTCTACTCTACTCTACCCTCGGCTCTATATTAATAGATCTCTATATTAAATTAGAGTAGAGATTATACCTCGATCCCTACCCTACCCTATACTAATCCGAAGTATAATAATAATTTAATCGACCGCGTCGATATAGGATTATTCGGAGATATAGAATTTAATAATAATCTCGATAGTTTAATTAATTCTTTTAGACTACTCGTCGGTTTAGGAATAATAAATCGTTAAGGTAAATATATTATACCCTAATTTCTAGAAAATAACTCTCTAGAAAGACGATATAGATTTTAAATTATAATTATTTATAATAATATAGAGGACTCCCTAATTATATATTATTAAAATAGCGAGGACTATATTAAACCTATTAAATAACTTTTTAGGTCGATTAATTAAATAATAATAAAACTATTTTAAAAACTTATATATTATAGTAAATAAATAATCGAAGTCGTTAATAGGTTTAGTAAAAAGTAGAGTAACTACGAAGTTTATTATTATAATATAAAACGAAATACTAGGCCTATTAATAGGTAGTAAACTACTATAAAATTTATAAAACTTCGTTTAATTAAACTAGTACGCCTACGCTTCGGATTGGCGTGGGGTGGGGTAGGGATCGAGGTATAATCCCTACCCTAGCCTAGCGTGGGGATCTATTGGCGTGGGGCCTAGGGTGGGGTGGGGTGGGGTAGGGTTTTACCAAGGGATCCCCACTGCGCCAAGACGGATTTCTAGTAATCATTGTAATAACCCTATACGCGCACTCATGGCTACT
>JAABUW010000222.1_pt1 | contig 120740 bp, 71 predicted proteins | sample 5560081 | NCBI WGS metagenome assembly JAABUW01 (sample SAMN10711882, study PRJNA513363) | rock metagenome | isolation source: Antarctica rocks | place: Antarctica: Victoria Land, Knobhead sud
CATATATGGCTATGTATGCGCGCATGCATGCCCCATTGCTACTCCCGTGTGGCCCATGTATGCGCGCATGCATGCCCCATTGCTGCCCCCATATATGGCCATGTATGCGCGCATGCATGCCCCATTGCTACTCCCGTGTGGCCCATATATGCGCGCATACATGCCCCATTGCTGCTCCCGTGTGGCCCATGTATGCGCGCATATATGCTCCATTAAGTGGTACAAAGATTAGGACAATTCGGAAAGCGGTCAAGAAACGCCAAGCTTTATATCTGATTTGGACTAGCCTCTTGGCACTAGCTATACATAGCTTATGGGGGCAAGAATGGGCCATATATAAGAGCAGCAACGGGCCATATATGGGGGCAAGAATGGGCCATATACAAGAGCAGCAACGGGCCATATATGGGGGCAGGAATGGGCCCTGTACAAGAGTAATAATGGGCCATATATGCGCGCATGCATGCCCCATTGCTGCCCCCATATATGGCCATATATACGCCCATGCATGCCCCATTGACACTCTCATATATGGCCTATGTATATGCCTATTACTGCTCCCAAATGTGGCCTATTACTGCTCTAAAATATGGCCCATATATGCCCCCATATATGGCCTATTACTCCGCGTATTACTGCGCTAGTCCAAATTAGGTATAAGGCTTGGCGTTTCTTAACCGCTTTCCGAATTGTCCTAATCTTTGTACCACTTAATGGAGCATATATGCGCGCATACATGGGCCACACGGGAGCAGCAATGGGGCATGCATGCGCGCATATATAAGCCACACGGGAGTAGCAATGGGGCATGCATGCGCGCATACATAGGCCACACGGGAGCAGCAATGGGGCATGCATGCGCGCATACATGGCCAGCCCTATAGGGAGGGCAGGGACAGGGAATAATAGGTAATCCCTTCCCTTCCCTGTTTTCTCTTGGTATTCCCTTCCCTTCCCTGTCCATTCCCTTCCCTGCTCCGGGGAAGGGAATAAGGGTCAGTTTTATCCCTTCCCTTCCCTATTCCGCGGCGTAACTAGAAGTAGAGACTAAACTAAAACCGCCTCTATAAAGAAATAGTCTAAAAATAACCTTATCGCCGCTATAAATATTAACGAGCGAGAGTCGCAGGAGTAAATAATTATTAACGCGGTATTTTTAAATAAATTCAGCTAGTAGTATAGAGCGGAATACTAAGATAGAATAGTAATAATAATATATATAAGACCTAAATAGGGTAGTTAAGCGATAGTAATATATATAAAAGTAATATATCGTGTATAAATATTTATAGTAGTAACGGTAACGTAGTAGATAATATAGGAAACCCTAGAGGGGTATATTAGAGGGCGTATTATATAATTCGGATATAATTATATTCTAGATACCGAGGTCTTTAGATTTATATAAAGATTATATATAAATCTAAATACTATTATAGTAGTCATTATAGTGAGGTAGAAAGATGGTTTTTATTAACTATACTCTAAATAACTAAGTACTAGAGGCCTACTAAGGCTCTACCAAGCCGGCTAACTCATAATAATACTAATAAACAAGAAAATATAAACGCCCTCGCTTATATAAATATAGTAGAAAATTAGTAAATATTAAAAGACTTAGTCGTAGTAAGCGCCGAAGTCTTTTACGAATTAATATTAGTAATAAGGGAAATAAATACCCGATATTATATATAATAACAATACCCGATACTATAGTACTCGATATCGTCGTTATTCTAAAGCCTTTTTAGGCTTTCTATATTATAGTATAACTAAAGCCTTTAGTAGTTACTTCCGTAGTTTATTATAAATCTTTACTTTATACTCCTAAATAAACTCTAAGGTATCGTTAAGGTCTATTAAATCGTACTAGGAGTTATATTAATAACCCTAGTCTTTCTACTTTACTAGGTACTAGGCCTTTTAAATTATACTATATTTACCTATAATAGCCTCGATTTTAAATACGTTATTATATTCCTTACTATTATCCTCGATAATAAGTAACGAATCGTTATCGTCGGTACGTCTATATAGGTTATTAATACTTATAGGTTCGAGTTATATTATTAATACGATAGGGTAAATACGTATAAGAGGTAGAAGTTTTAGCCGGTATACTAATAGCCCGATATATTTAAAGATCTCGAAAGGACCGATACGCTAGATATATAGTTTAGGATTCGTAATACCTAGTATATAATAGCCTACGCTAAAGCGAAGATAAATATTATCTCCCTCGGATAAATTAATAGGTTTATACTTTTTATTATAGTGTAGTTTAGTAAAGGTATTAATAAAAGCGATTAATTTCTTAACCTAGTCTCGCTTAAGTTATCGTAGTCTACTAAAGTCTTCCGTAGGGAGTTTAGCTAGTATTCTTAATATATCCTATACCTTAAAGTTATAAGTAATCTCGTTAGAGGCCACGTTAATAGATTGATTTTTCGAATTATTAAGGGACCCCTAGAGATACGGTAATATAGTAGTCTAGTTAATAACGTCGATATAGGGCTATTAGAAGATATAGAATCTAATAGTAATTTCGACGGTTTAATTAGTCCTTTTAGACTGGCCGTCTATCTAAAGGTAATAAGTTATTAATATAAATATATTATACCTAAGTTTCTAGAAGATAACTCTCTAAAAGGACGATATAAACTTTAAATCTCGATTATTTATAATAGTATAAGGAATACCCTAGTTATATATTATTAGAGTAGCGAGGACTATATCAACTTATTAAATAGTTTTCTAGGTCGACTAACTAAATAGTAGTAGGACTCGTTTTAAAAACTTGTATATTATAGTAAATAAATAGTCGAAGCCGTAGATAGGCTTTATTAGCGGTAACGCTACTACGAAATCTATTACTATAGTATGAAATAGTACGCTAGGTCTATTAATAGGTAATAGATTACTATAAGGTTTATAACGCTTCGTCTAATTAAGTTAATATACTAGGTAGTACTCGATATAAATCCGAAGATACTAAGTTAAGTACCTTATATAGATCGATACTACGACTCGGTTATAAGTACGGTAATAGCCTTTATAATATTAATAATTATATACTAGTTAGAAGATATTCTTTTCGAGTAAATTAAGTATATATAGGCGCTCCCGACCGTTATCGAAATTAGTATAATAGATTAGGCTATCGCGAAGGCGGAATCGTAAACCTATTTTATAAATCTAATTAAATACTTCGGTAGTAACGTTATCTATTATATCTTCTTAATGGGGTACTTCGATAGTAATTTTAATAAAGACCTTAATAGTAACCTTAATAACTTTTATAGTTATTATAACGTCTACCGAAGCCTTCTATAATAGACTTAGGAGTTTCTTCTATTACTCGTTATTTTAATATACTTTAATAAACCGAGCCTTAAAGTTATTAAATATCTCTACGAGGGTAATATAGTAGACGTTAATAGGCTTAAGATTACTAAAGGCTTTATTAAAAACTTCGGTAAATAAAATATTAAATATCCTAAATACTTTAGATACTAGGTTACCCTAGTTACTTTAAAGTCGTAATAAGATATCGGGGACGATATTAGACTTCCTAGACTTATACTTTACTACTAGCTTAAATTATAATAAGTATTATAATACTTTAACGAGGCGTAGATTAAGCTTATTAGTCGATAAGGATAAGAGGCTAGTCTAGCGCGAGATCGGTACCGTAGTAGAATAGTTAGTATATAGGACCGCGAGAGGCTTCTTGGATGACTCGATTATATATCGCGTCTTCTTAACGACCTAGACGATATCTATTATTTTAAACTCGGTAGGCTAGTAGTTCTATTTAATTTAATTAAGTATCTTACTTAGAAATTTAATTAAGTATCTTACTTAGAAATATAATAAATTATATTAATATTCTAGAGAAACCTTCCGTAATATTACCTTTAATATAGTAGATTATAGTAGCGAAACCCTAAACCTTAGAGGTATCTAGATTTATAAATAATATCCTTTTAAGGTTAAAGTAAATTAGAAAAGATAATTATAAAAAGGCGAGTTTAAAGTCCTAGAATAATTTAAATTCTACTTGGGTAGGTTTGTAGTATAATTTACTAGACTATACTTTCCTAGTATAGCCTACCGAAGCCTTCGGTAGGTCCTTAGTTAAGGCGATTTTACGTTATTATAGTATTTATTGGAATCTGGGTAGAATCTAGGTAGAATCTCCACTATAATCTAATTTAGTTAGGTTTAGCGTTGCTTAGTAAACTAGCCTTACGCACCAAGTATATAGTAACAACAATACTATAGATAATAATCAACTATTCAACCTCTACTACTATCTATAATTAGACGTGTATTTTAAAGGGTTATAAACCCGGGTTTAATATTCGCTGCCCCTTAGTGAATACGTTTAAAGAAGTAGTTAAATCGCGTATATAACGATCTTAGTAGTACCTCTAGATCTACCCTTAGATCTAGTCTATATAATAATAATTAATAGTTATAACGGATTACCTAGAGTTTAAGATAGAGAAGTTAAATAGGCCGAAGAATTAACCTAAATTTAAATATAAAATAATGGGTAAATACGTCCTCGATAACGTCGACTAAATAATATTAAATAAAGAGTTTCGATTTATTACTCTTATAGAACTAGAAATAGAAGGACCCCCTACTAAAGAGGAAAAGGAGAATTATAAAAAAGAATTAATAATATAGTAAAAGGAGGCTAAAGTTTAGGATAGAAAGAATACTAAAGTAATAACTAAGATAATATTCTGTATTAAAGAAGGCCCATAGAGGTATATAAAAAGTATCGAGATAATTATTAACTAATAGGTTATATTTATGAAATTATATAACGAGAGTAATCTAGGTACTAGAGATAAAGTAATATTTAAAATCTTAAGAGCCGACTCTTTAAAATATATTACTATCGAGGTTTATACCTTAGAAATTAAAGTAGTAAACTAAACCTTATTTAAAATAGGATTAATAATACTTAAGTAGATATTTAATACCTTCTTTTATATAAATTTAAAGGAGAGTCTAGCTCCCTTATTATTCATTATAATTTAAAGTACTAAAGGGAAATAAGAACTTAATATTAACGATATAACCGCTACTATCGGTTAATATAATCGGATAATTAGGGATAAGGAAGAAAATCAGTATACTTTTATAACTAAATTTAATAAATAGGATAAATTTAATAAAGGGAAGTCTCCTACTATACCTTTTATTACTAATAATAGTAAGAAGGATAAAAAGAAGGATAAGTGTATTTATTATAATTATACTAGTTATAAGAAGAATAAATACTACTTCCTTAACCCTATATAACGTTTTAAAGGTTAGAAATTATCCGTTAATAAAGAACCCCTTATAAAAGAGAACCTAAAGAAATCGAATAAGGCTATAGTTTAAAATTAGGATAAGGATGATTTTATATTAATTAAATCATTTACGGCCAAATAGAAATCCATTAATACCGATATAGTATATAATGTTAAGGAGGACGTAGTCTATATAAATACCGCCTCTAACGTATATATACTATAGGATAAAACCAAGTTTATGTCCTATAAACCGTGTAACGATTCCCTTAATGAGATTAATAGTTAATGTCTTTGTATAGAAGGCACAGGATCTATACGCTATCCGATAATTATCGATAGTAAACTAGATTAAATTATCTTTATTAATATATATTATGTGCCTAGAATAGACTATAACTTACTCTTAATCGCTACTCTCGAATAGAAGGGATATTCTACTACTATAGTAAATAGTAGATTTGATATTATAGATTCTAGTAAAGAGAAGGTATTATTAGGAACGCGTATTAATACTAGCTATTTACTAGATTTGAAATATTCGAAAATATTATATACTTTAAAATCGTCATATAATCACCCGGTAAATCATTGTTTTTAGGATAAATAGTATTAGCGTCTAGTATATTTAAATATATAGGATATAAAGAAGCTAGCGACTATAAGTAAAGGAATTAATATTAACGAAGTAAATCGTCTTTAAAAGTTAATTCCAGATTATAAGTTATATGAACTATATATAATAAAGAAATAAACTAAGGAATTATTTTATTAACCTCGTCGTTAGAACCCTAATAAGCGGGAAATAGTAAAGAGTGTATTTATATACTTTAATCTTGTAGGGGGAGGATTAATTAAATAAACTCTTAAAAGACACTCCTATATTAAGTCCTTTATGAATAATACTACCGATATAACGTTTGTAACGATACTAAAGAGAAAATCCGATGTATTAGTTACTATTAAGAATTATCTAAACTAGATATTAATTTAAAGTTATCCAGTAAAGCGACTAAATACCGATAATAAAATTATTTATATTAATTATAAAGTTTAGAACTTCCTAAAAGAACGTAGAATTTAATAGGAGTTATCTACTCCTTATAATCCAAGTTAAAACCCGGTTACTAAACGTACTTTTCGTACTTTATTCGGGAGAGTGAGAAGTATTCTAAATAATACTAGATTACTTTAATTCATATGGGGCGAAGCCCTAAATTTTATAATTTATTATAAAAACCACTCTCCTATTAAGGTACTCAATAGAATAACCCTATTTAAGGCCTAGTATAGATTCAAACCCCGACTCGATTATATATATACTTTCGGCTATATTGTTTATATATATAATACGGATCCGGCACTTAAGAAGTTGGATAATAAAAGTAGGAAATATAAATTCCTTAGTTATAAAGAATTAAATTAATATTATTTATAGGACCCTAAGAAGAGGCAAGTCTTTCGCGCTTTATAAGTAAAATTTAACGATATTATTATTAATAAAGAATTAGGGGGTAAAACGTATAATAACGTTTAGAATTTCTTTTCTAAAGATACCGTTAATAATAATTTAGTTTTAACATTGTTTAATAAGCGAGGATAATTTTACTAATAAGACTACTATTAATAACTCTATGATTATACCGGTACCTAACGAGGTTAAAGTACTTTTCTAAGAAACTAAAATATAGCTAATTCCTAAAGTAAAAATATTAGACGATAATTCTAAAGAACTAGTTCCGTAGTTAAGAGTTAGTAGGAACCGGGATAAAATTAATTATCGCGAACTCTATAGTACTAGGTAATATACTAAGCGCGGATTTATATTAAGAGTTAGTAAAGCTAAATTAGATAATATTCCTATCGTCCTATTAACTATATAAGAAATACTAAATAGACCCGATAAGGAGAAATAGTATACGGTATTTACCGAAGAGTTAAATAACTTTATAAATAGTAGGGTTTGGGATCTTGTTCCGGTACCGCCTAGTAAGAAAATACTACTAGGAAGGTAGGTATTAGTAATTAAACTAAATTTAATAAAAGTACTTAATCGGTATAAGGCCCGTTAGGTTATTAAAGAATTTAAATAAATCGAGGGTCTTAATTATTATAAAATCTTTTTATTAATAGTAAAGTCTTTAAACTAGTAGATACTACTAGTATTAAGGGTAAAATACAACTAGGAAATAAAGTATTTAGACGTAGTTTTAGTATTCCTAGAAATACTATTATAAAAGGAGGTCTATATCGAATAATTATATAGATATATTAATAGGGATCGTAATATTACCTACCTATTAAAGTGTATTTTATATAACTTTAAGTAATTACCCCGCGAATAATATAATACTCTTCGTACCTTCTTTTAGGTGAATGGATATAAGTGTCTCGATAAGAACTATTTAGTATTTATTTATAAGAATAGAATAATAGTAGTTATTTATATCGACGATATTCTCATTCTTGTACCTACTAAATCCGGTATTAGTTTACTAAAGTAATAACTAGATAAACGCTTTAAAATAAAGTATTTAGGTAAAATCTCATAATATCTAGATATAAAGATCATTCGCGATCGTCTTAATTATATTATTTATATTAACTAGGCTAGTTTTACTAGGTAATTACTCGAGTAAATTAATATATTTAAATATTACCCGACGGTAACCCCTATAAACTAGGGTAACGATATATAGAAGGCTCCCGACGATTATAAAACCGATAAAGAAGAGACTAAAGTATATAAATCCTTAATGGGAGTACTATAATAGTTAGTAACTATAACCAGGCCCGATCTAGTATTTACTATTAATAAATACGGTCGTTATACTATAAACCCTACTAGTATTCATTTTAATACTATGAAGCGAATTTATAAATATTTGGCTAGTATTATAAACCTAGGATTATATTATAGGCCGAATATTCATAACGCTAGTCTTAACCCTAAGGGTAAATTAATACTCTAAACTAATAACTTATAGGCCGACTATAAAGATATTAGTCGTACTATATTAAATTATATATTATAGTTATAAAATAAATTTATTATTTAGTTATCTAAATAGTAAATTTTATATACCCTATCGATAGTTGAAGTTAAGTATATAGCTTAAACTAATACTACTAAAGAGTTATTATTCTTTAGCCCACTTCTTAAGAAATTAGGATATAATAATAGTAACTTTAACTTTATTCGCCTTAATACTAATAACTAGTTAACTATTAAGATAGCGTTAAACCCGGTAAACCACTCGCGTACTAAGTATATTCGGAACTACTATTATTTTATGAGGTAATTAGTGTCGGAAACGTATAAGTTAGAAATTATTTATATTAATATATCGGTTATAGTTATTAATTATATAACGAAGCCGGTAGGCCCTAATAAGTTCGCTTATTTACCGGTTATACTAGGACTAGCTATAGAGGGTATTATTTAATAAACTAGTACTATTATTAATATATAACGTCGTCGCTTCTAAATGGGAGTATTGGAATCTGGGTAGAATCTAGGTAGAATCTCTACTATAGTCTAACTTAGTTAAGTTTAGCGTTGTTTAGTAAGCCAGCCTTACGTACCAAGTATATAGTAACAGCAATACTATAGATAATAATCAACTATTCAACCTCCACTACTATCTATAATTAGACGTGTATTCCAAAGGTATTTCCGCCCGCTAAACGTACTTGGGTATAAAGGATCGCAGCCAGCCTATAAGGCCTAGGAAGATTTCTAATTCTCGTAGAGACCGCGGGAAGCTTAAGGTATTAATAGTTATTAACTTTTCTACTAATATTAATAGGTTTAATAAATCAACGCGTTAACCTAGTAAAGTAATCGATAGATACCCTAAGAAAGTCTTCTTCGGGTTAAAATTAATACGGTATTAACGGAAGAGTATAAAGAGTTATTGTAAATAAACTAGGTATTCTAGTAAAGTTTTAGAGAAGGCGATTATATCGTCGACGTAGGCCTTAGCGAAGCTTCTAAAAGGTCGTAGTAATTTATTAATCTACCGCTATATATACGGCGGGGAACCCTTATACCTTATAAAGGCCACGTTATACTACTCCTATCCGCGATACGAAACGACGGTAAATTTATACCGATTATCTTCCCTAATATTAAATTAATAAAAGTAGTTAACGCTATTTATAATAGAAATATAAGGGTAATTTAAAATTACCGAAATAATATCGGACTATAAGGGTAAAGGGTAGTTATTAGACTCTATGATTTTATTTAAATCTTTAATATTAATTATAATACGGCCCTTCCTACCCGTTAGAGTATCGTATTATATTATAAAGACTAGATAATTAAACGAGGTTAGATGATTAGCCTAGATTATTTTACCTTATTAATAAAGCTTATCGAACGTTTTATTAATTACTTTCTTATCTTTTTAACTAATAGGGTAAACTTTAGATAACTTTAATACTACGTTAAATTTAAGATATATCGGTATTTATTCGTCCTTGGGAATAAATATTATAGTACCCTAATTAGTCCAAATTTCTAGGAACTCCTTTACTACCGTAGTAATCTACCGTACCACATTAGGGCTACTATAGACGGTAATATTATTAAGTATAATATACTCTAATTCGGGGTTAATAATAATATAAATTATTTTAAATATTACGGAAAGCTTCTATATTAACCCTATATAAATTATAATAAAGATAGCGAGACCTCTAGTAACCTTCGTCTTCTATAGTATAGATTTTTAAGTGCTAGTATTACTAGCGGCGAGGTTAATTTAATTTACCGAGACTATATAGGCTCCTTATTATTCGTATTCCATTATAAATTTAAATCTAGTATTACGAGGTACTCGTACTAGTATATTAGAGGCGTTATATACCTAAATAAAAGATATTATTAAGTTAACGATATAGGTAAAAATACCGCCCTCTAGCCTAAAGTCTATAGTATATTCTAGCTTAAATAGAAAGTCCCTACTAGAAGGTACTTCGCCCTTATAAGCTACTACGACCTATTATACTATATGAGCTAGAATGATTATAGTAGACTTTACTTTAATAGTGCGCTTGGTATATACCTACGGGTGTATATATACGTCGATAAGAGTAGTAAGGCCCTAATAGGCTACGATATTTATAGTCTCTATACCGAAGTTAATAGTTATACCTTAAGGCTTTAGGGTATTATTACCGATTAGTAAATTAGTCTTTAAATTATCGACGATGTATACTTCTATAATAAGAGAGCCTGTAGTATATTAACCGTCGATAGTACCGTCCACGAATATTTTAATTAAAATATACTCGTCGGTTTAAACGATTTTATTCCTAATACTACGTATAGGTATTAATAACGGTATTTTCTTAATATTAATACCGGGTAAAACTAACTTTAAATAGGCTCTATCGATTAAGATAATAGAATAACCGTTATCTAAATATACTTTAGTCTACTCGCTAGAGGTATAGAAGTATATTAAACCGGACTAGTAAATCTTAATCGTAGTGTACTTTTATCCCCGGAAGTCGTAGCTAGGCTCCTTAACTTAGTCCGGTATAATATTTAATTTTACTAGGATTAGGCCGGCGTAAAGAGGTTAAACTAGTATCGCGTCGAGTAGTATTCTATAACTAGCTTTAGTAATAGTACCTACGGAAAACTTCGACGGGGTACTAGGCCGAGTTATAAAAGTTCCCGTTAAAGAGGGAGTTTTATAACCTAACGGAAAACTTCGGTTAAACTATTCCTATTTAAGGTACTAAAATAACTTATTCTTTAATAAGAAGTTAATAGTATAATTAAAGTATTTATAATCCGAGTCCTTAGGTAGTAACGTAAAGTTAATATCTATTAAATTTTATTATAGCTCGTCGAAGTTATCGTAAAGACTATAGGAGGCTTCGGGGTCCTCTAGTTAATAAATATTATTACTCTAAATATAATACTACTAGAATCCTATAAATTAATTATATTTATTATCGAAGTCTTCGGTAACCTCCTTAGTAGTGGCTTAGTAGGTACACTATAATAAGAATCGAGACTATTTATTATCCTAGGGTCTAGTAGATCCATAAAGTCTAATAAATTCATTATTTACATAAGGCTTATTAGTAGGTAGAGGCCGTTGAGGTACTAAACCTAACCCGTTTACGGGGCCCGCGGTAATTTAAAGCTTCTACGTAATAAATATAATTTAAAGAACGTTTAAACGTTACTCGCCTTATTACTACTATTATTAAACTTTATTAATATAGTTACTCCCGTAGTTATTATACCCCTACTAGTAATTTTAATAAGGTAACTATTAGTCGTATTAAAAGAAAAATAATAAACTAGAGGGTCTACCTTAATAATTAAATTATATATATTAACCGGGTCTTAACGGTTTCTTATTATTATATTACGACTAGGGAACTCGGTTATTAAGGCGTACTAGTTTATACTAGATACTAGTCTTAAAATCGATTTAATCTAGGAATTAAGATAGTGTAGTTATCGAGGTAGGCTCAAGTATATTATAGCGAAACTCTAGGGCTAGATTATTCTATACTACGGATAACTAGTTATATACTAAAGTGAACTCGGCTACCTTAATATAACGTAGTATTAACTAAATATAAATACGCGGTGATTTATTATTACGAGTATTTAATAAATTATATCGTTCTATCTAAAAGCGTTAGATAACTATTATAGTTCTCGTCTTAAACTATTTAGTTATCGTATTAGACTAGATATTTAATATAGCTAACCTTAATAAGCCCTTTTCGAGGTCGGTAAACTTAGTCGAGTATTATAATAAAGCTTCGCTACGAAGATAAATAGGTAGAGCTTTACGGACCCTATTATCGCTTTTTATAATAGTTATATCTCGTAACCTATTAACGAAGGCGTAGATATTATAGTAGAATAAATAACGGTTTAAATTAACGATAAGACCTTTACCTTCGAAACCTGGGTCGAAAAATCTAATATCGTCTACCTTAAACTAAGTATTTCTATTATTTATCTCGTTTATCCTATTACGACCTACTAGGCCTACTAGGCCAGCCGGGCCTTAAACTAGCGGATTCTCCTAGATATACTATACTATACTAATAACTATAGTAGACTATATAGTTATTTATATAATAGGGTCTATTATATTAAATTTATTCTAAGGTCCGAATAACTAGGTATAGATAACCTCTTTAATTAATATAGTTCTTATTATAGATCCGGTACCTTCCGTAGACGGCGAATTATTTAATAAAATATAAAGAGTTACTCCTATAGAAGGCGGGTCTTATAACCGTCGTAGAGCTCGCGTATTTTATTAGAACGTTTTTAGCGTAGCGCGGAGGTTAGATTTATTATAAACCTAGTTCGAAGGCTAGCGAGATATTTCGATAAAATTGAATCTAGCTTTAATACGGTCGTCCCTTATTAAATTAATACCGCGAGGTATTTATACCGGCCTAAAGTTACTTCGAATAATCTAATTAACTAGTTAACGTATATTATAGTCGATTAGGTTCGTATAAATATAATTATTATCGAGGAATTCGGATAGTGAAAAGGTAAGTACGACGGTATCTTTTATAAAGAGGTTTAGTAACGAAGCTAGTTTACTAGCTACTAGTAACTACTTAACTAACTTATAATAACGTCGGATAGAGTACTATAAAAGACTTTAATAAGGGCCTAATAACTTAGTAAAGAGGTAATATAACGGAAGTGTTAATATAGTTATAATAGGCTTTAACGAAGAAGTATTATATTAGGCTAGTATTAGTACTAGAGGATAACGTTAATACTTTAATAAAATAGGGAATAGTATTTTATAAAGTCTTTAGTAACGTTACCGTTACTATTATTATTATAGTAATTATTATAATAAGGTAGAAAGATGGTTTTTATTAATTATATTCTAAATAACTAAGTACTAGAGGCCTACTAATAAGAGGTCAATATAATAGTATATAGTATAAAAGATATTGATTATTCTATCGAGGATTTGGCCTTAATATATTAGAATCCTAAAGTTATTTTAGTCTCGATAGAGCTAGCGGTAGGGCTTAGCCCGTTATCTTAATAGATATTTATAATAATACTCCTACTAAAGTCCACCCCGTAATAAATCGCTTAATTTAAAAGAAAGAAGTTAACGCCCTCGTTAATATACTTATATAGGTAATAACGTAAATAGCGTCTATATATAGAAATAAATAAGTAAATAATATATATTCTAAATTATCGATTAATTACGGGTAGGCCCGTAGAGCCTTAAAGTTTAACGTAGAGCCGTAAAACTTAATATTAAAATCGCGATAGCGAGGTAAGGCGACAGGGCGGTATAGAGATAACGTAGGTAACTAACGGTAGGAGCTATAGTATTAATAAAATAGGGGCGTATATATATAGTGTTATAAAAGTATTAATACTAAAGGACTAGGGCCCTAAATATATATTAATAAAATAAAGTCTTAGTATAAATCTAGGCTAGATCTAGGCTAGATCTAGGCTAGATCTAGGTAAAAGTCGTTTAATAATACTTTTAGAATTAAAATTATTTTAACGCGGAGCTAGTCCCGATTCGACTAAATAATTATATAATTCTTATATTATCCGAAGTTTTTTCCTATATAAATATACTACCTAGTTAAGAAGTAACGATAACGAGGGGTATATACTTAAGTCTATATAAAGAAATATATAAGTAATACTATACTAGGATATTCGGGCTATATAACTCTACGTGCGACTAAACGAATAATTTAAAACTATTAAGGAGTAGTTTTACCGGTTCTCGGTATAATATTTCTTTAATATTATCGTAGTGCCCGTACTCTAAATAGAGCTCGATAGGTAGATTTAATATAATAGTTATTTCTTAATAAAGGTAGGTAAAAGGCGATAACGTAAAAGAGAAATATAATTATATTTTTAAAATTATCGACCCTAAAAGAAGAATTTAGTTTAGTATTTAATTTATTATTCGTATTCCTTAATAAATTCGCCCGCGAAAACGTTTTTAGCGTTTATTTAATAGTCCTATATAAATCCCTAGCCTTTTTAGGATAGGAGGTATTCGGTAGTATAACCCTTCCCCTTTTTAATAACGCGTTTATCGAGGATATACTTTAGTTCTTATTCTAGTTTTAAATCGTCTCGCTCGGTTTCTATTACTTTAGGGTTAGTAGGCCGTAGATATTTAAAAGAGTTCTTATCCGGTAGTAGGTACTACTCTAGCTATATTATTAAAAATACGTTATAAATCTTTTAATTTTCCGGGATATTAAGGCGGTATACGAGCCTACCGATACGGTTAAGAACTTTGAATAGCCTAGTTATTTATTGACCGTATTTACGACTAATAAGTTTATTTATCGGAATATTATAATCTTTATATAGGCGTAGTAAGGCCTAATCCCCTTAACGGAAGTAATAAAAGTAATAGGTACGATTATAATACTCCTTATTATATATTTAAATATAAGTAATTATATCCGAAGTTTAAATACGTATTAACTCTTTTAGTAAAATATTATTCTCCTAGTTTCCTAGGTCTAACGCGTTATTAATAGTAAAACCGAAAGCTATTTTATTTAGGGTATAATTAATAAACTAGGAGAATATATTATTATATTATATAATTATAAAAGGTAGTACCTTTTCCTAGACTTTAGGGTTTTATAAAGTAGCGATCTAGAATCGTAATATAATTTTAATAATTTGATTTATACGCTCGTATAATCTATCCGTTTATAGATAATAGGTAATAGAAAATATTAAATTTACCCTAAGTTTATTAAATAGAGTTTTTTATAGAGTATTTATAAACTTCCGGTCGCGGTCGGAAAGAATAACTTTCGGAATACCCTAGTTTATTAAATATAGGCGATATAAAAGTATATATATTTATTACTCTACCTTTTATATTAATTTTCCTAGAATCGCGGTTACCTTTCGGGAAAATTTATATGTGATAGTTATAATATTATCGAATCCTTCCTACGAAAGGGGTAAGGTTAGGATAAAATCGATAGAAATTATATAAAAAGAAGAGGGCGGTATAAGAATAGGTTATAATACTTTATAAAGCTTATACCTAGGAGTATTAAATAACTAGTATTATGAGTAATATTATAAATACTCCCCTAGTTTCTTATTTAGTTTATATATATACTAATACCTAGTTATTATTTTATAGTATTTATATCTTCCTATATATAAGCTAGAATATACGACGTTAAATATAGTTTTAATATATAAGGAAGGTATATATAGGCGCTTTAATATATATACGCGATTAATAACTAAATTATCGGTATACTATATTAAGCCGTTATCCCCCTTCGAAAAAGAAAGATCTACGGCGTCCTCGCCGGTTTCTACGTTATAATTAAATATATAATTTATTTTAGTTTAATAGTCGTTATTCTAATACCTTTAAAGTAATTTTTATTTAAACTACGTATTTATTTCTATTAGTATATAGACTTTATATATATATACTTAAAGTATATCTAGCTCGCTTTTTAAAAAGTCCCTAACTACGTCCTTCTACTATAATCGGGATAAAGTATCTAGTACTATATATTTAACATTAGGTTTATAACGGATCTTTATATTTTAAAAACGCTAAATATAATCTAAGGCCCGTACGATACGTAAATTAATCTTTATTATAAATAAAGTAGTTATATTTATTTATTTAACTATATTAAGCGCAGCTCTATAATTAGTATAAACGACCGTCTTAAGGGCTAATTCGACTATATATTTAATTTTAGTAAATACCTATACTATTCCTACTAGTTTTATTTTAGTAGGTTAATAGCGTGTTTCTATATCCTTAAAGAGTCGGTTAAAGAAAAGAATAGACTAAACCTACTTCTAGTCGGGATAGGGGTCTTTTAGCTCTTTTATAATATAATAAACTATAACCCCGTAACCGAATTTCTTACTAGTATTAAAGTCGATAAATAGTTCCTTTTTATCATCGAAATAATATAGAAAGAAAGGCTTAGAAAGGGTATTCTAAATAATTTTAAATAAATGGATCTCCTATAAGGAAGGTGATTTAAAACTAATTTTCTTAATATATTCCTATCGCTAAGCGCTTATAAGGGGTATTTTATTTAATAACGCGGTTTTCTTATTTTATAAAGGCCTAACTAAAGTAGTATAATCTTTAATATAATCTTTTAACTAACTAGTTATTCCTAGGTATATTTTAAATACTACTAGTATTTAAAGAAAAGTTAGTTACTTAATAACTATAAACTTTTCTTTAGAAGTTAATAACCCGAACGAGTTAACCTTTTAACCAAGTAGTATAATTAACGGATAATTAATAAACACCTTTTTAGGGTTAACTAAAATATTAAACTTAACGAATAAAAAAAATACTATATATAGATACTAAATATAATCCTCGAGGGTTTAAAAGAATACTATAACGTTATCGATATATACTCGGGCGAATACTTTATAGATACGTAGGATCCGGTCTATTTACTATTATATATATATAAGCGAGTTTTTAAATCCTATTATCGTAATATTAAAAGTCTTTTAGCCGCGGTATAATACGACGGTGAGTTTATATCTATCCTTAAGGTATATACGCCATTAATAGAAGAAACTAACCGCGTTAATAACGGTAATCTAACGATAACCCTTAACGGCGTTAATTATATTATTCTATAGAGGTAAATAGTAGACGTCTACTATAACTATAGTATTTAAACCTCGAATATTAATAATAGTACGGCTCTTCTTAGTACCGTCTAATTTTATAGTTTAAATAACGAGGATTAAGAAGCTAAATAGAGTAGTTTATATCGTTTATTTAAACCGTCCCTAAATATATAATTTATTAAAGGTTTCGTTAATAATCTTCCGGCTCTCGTTATTTATAGGATAAATATATACCGTTTTAAATACTTTATCTTCCTAGTCGGCGCGTAATAGTATACGTATTTATTTATTTTTTAGAATATTAATAAAGCCTCCTTCTACCTAAAGTATAGGGAATTAATTAATAATCTTTATTAGCTCCGGTTATTTATTATGAATAATAATACTATTTAAGAGGATATTATTCTTTACCGAAATAATTACCTCTACTAATAAAATAGAAGGCCGGGAACTAGTTAAGTTCTTTATATCTTTACCCTCTAAAGATTATTTAAGAAGTAATAAACTAGAGCTAGCGGTAACCGTATTAGTAAAAGTATTTTTAATAAAAGTTTCTTTATACTCCTAAGGAGGCCTTCGTATAGCGAGTTTATAAACGTCGTTATCGCTTATAATAATATTATAGTAGTTATTAAATTAAACCTCGACTATTTAACCTAGCTTTATATTCCTAGGGATTTTAATATATTTATCCGTCTTATTCTTTATAAATACTAATCTTATTCTATCGTTAACGATTCCGGTAAAGAGGTATAGGTTAGTATCTACCGGTTTAAAGAAGTAGTCTCGTGCTAGTAGATTAAATTTATAGACTTCGATAATTATCGTAGTTTATAGGGGGATAACCCTTATTTTTATAATATATACCGGCCGGTTCATACTTGCACCTCTTAAATAGACGTCGATAGGGTACTTTATATCGTAGTTATCGATACGGGCGATTTACCGAGATATTAATATATTAATCCCTTTAGGGGCCATAACGTTCATATTAATAAATATACCTACTTTAAGATTATCTATAATATGGACTTCCTTAGGGGCGGTTTCGGTTATTATTTTATTACCGCTTTTATCTTTCCCGGGGAAGTATAAGGAGGTGACGATATATTTAGAAATAATATAACGATTAATACTAATACCGGTAACTTAGAGTAGAGTTATTATAGTGCGGATTCTAACTTTTAGAAGGAAGCGTATTATAAATTTATAGTCGGCGATAATTACTTTATAGTTAATATTTTTACAGCTCTTTTCTATTTTAATTCTAAAATCTAAACCGACCCGAATACCGGTATATCGGTATTTCCTAAATACTTATCCTATTCCCGTATTTTTAGAAGAGTCGTAGTTTGATTTAATAATAGACTTTTATTTTAGTAATTCGTTATTCGTTTTAACCTAATAATAGGTTTCCGTATTTTTATTTATTATTAAAGGCTATTTACTTTTCTAAATAATATTCATAATTAAATATTTAGGGTAGGAGGCTTTAGTAGGGTTCCTACCTAAACCTTAGTTTCTAAAGTACGTATATAATACGTTTTTAGAAAAGAATAATTTCTTATAAATACGGTACTCGATTTATTTAAGCGAATCGATAATAGTTATCTAGTAACTAGTTATTTCGTTTTATTTATTATAGTAATCCTTTTACTACTAATCCTAGCTCTATTTATTAGCGTAATTAATATTAGGCGTAGATTATTCTTCTATTTATAACTCTATAACACCGTTTTCTTAAGAGTAGTCCTTTTATACCTCGGTTTTATAGTAAATAGTTATACGCCTAGGGGGTATTTACTATTGCCCGAAATAATTAAAATTATAACTACCGGTTATGAGCCCGCGGTTTTCTTAGCGCGGTTAATAGTTAGGACGATTTCTATTTTTAAGAGGGAAAAATACGTTTCTAGTACTACTACTAGTAATTTATAATTAAATAAATGGCGGTTGAATTTAACGAGGCTACTACTACGTTTAAAGGATATTTAATATATTCTAATAAACCGGATTAATGAATTAATAAGAAGTAGCCTAAGGTAACTAGTTCTATTATAGGCGGAACCAGTTAGGTTATTAATAATTCTACTAACTTTATCGTAAACTCTTTAATTTAGGAGGCGGTAGAGGCTTAATTATTCTATTACTTCGTATTATTCCTAGTTAGGCTTCTTCCTTAACGTTAAGTAAATTAAAGAATTTATCTAATAGGACGTTAAGTTTAGGCGGATTAATAAAAGATTTAAAATTAAAGTTAATATAATTATAAATTATAGATATTTGTTAATATATACTAGGAATATCGGCGGCCCTAGTTAAATTAAATATTTTATTTATATACTACCTAGGCGTTTTATTAATACGTGTTTAAACGAATTTATATTTATTAAAACGAAGTTTATATATAGCTTCTAGCGTCTTTATTTTAAATCGTTTAATAAAACGACTTATTTATTTAAGGCTAGCGAAGGTACGTATTAACGCCTTAATATTAATATTTAGTTTATTCGAGAATCATTTAAGGGCTACTCCTTTAAGATATAAAAATAAAAACTTTCGTACCTCCTCTTCGTCGTATTATTTAATTATATCGTTAACGCGATCCTTAAAATCGAAAACGTTCTTATATATAGTATATTTTTTTAAAATAAATAGGTTATCCTTCCTATCGCCTTTAAGGTCGAAGAATTTAATCTCTTCGAGTTTTAATTTATTTTAGGCGTTTACCTTAATACTAGTACTATTTTAACTAGTTAAATTATTTATTTTTAATAGGCCTTAAGGTCTTACTAGGTCTTCCTTTATCCTAGTTATTAACCTAATAATAAGGGCCTGAATTTCTGGCGATTCTATAAATTATATTATTTATTCGGAATCTATAATAGGTTACTCGGGTTTAGGAGGAGTTATAATTTTTTTATCTTTAAATTCGTCCTCTAAAGGCTACTCCTTTTATAGGCGTTAACGTAGCTTTTTAATATCCCTTCGGAAGGTACCGATAAACGGTATTACGGACGTTTTATTTATAATTTAAGGTAGTTATATAGTAGGCTATTTAAACTTAGCGTACTCTAAAAGATCGTTATTAAACTATTTCGCTTTCCGGCCCCTCTTTAATAAATATTAAAGGGGTACTTTAATAGGAGGATAAAGAGATTATATAATTATCTAGGTAACTACTCGTTTAATATTAAAAGTAACTTTTACCTATTTTAGGATATTTTTATTTAATAGTAGGAATTCTTATAAATAGAAAATAAAATCAATTATAGTAGGGCTTAACTAAACTTCTTCTAAGGTAATAACTAAAGTAATAATTAATAATAAATACTAAAAGTAGTAATACTAGGCGAATAATAAGAGTAGTATTAAAAGACTAGTATTCTAATATTCTTTTTTCTATAGCGGAAGCGTAAGAGATATAATTAATAATATATTTACTAGGCTAGATATTTACCTAATAGGTAACTTATTAAAATAAGTAATTATATTAATAAAAGAGAAATAAATAAAGAGACGTTTTAAATATTTAGTTTAGTATTTACTATAGATACCCTAAATAAAAAGGGTATTAAATAGGTTATTTTAATAACTTAATAAAGAGTTTAGAAATATTTATTTAAGGTAGTAGGGTACGATACGGAAGCGCTTAATAAATATAATATAGGTAAAACTCGCTATCGATACGAAGTAAGTTATTTTGAATATAGTAGTTAATAGGGAGTATATTAGCCGTTTTAAGGGTTATTTTACTATTTATAACTAATATAATCGTTTTTACTAATATAGAAGAGGTATGATTCTACGTTAGTATAACCGTTACTACTATTTAATAAGGGGTCAATATAATAGTATATAATATAAAAGATATTAATTATTCTATCGAGGATTTGGCCCTAATATATTAGAATCCTAGAGTTACCCTAGTCCCGATAGAGCTAGCGGTAGGGCTTAGCCCGCTATCTTAATAGATATTTATAATAATACTCCTACTAAAGTCTACCCCGTGATATTTATTAAGGCTCTATTAAGCCGGTTAACCTATAATAAATACCCCTATATTAATTATATTATAGTTACTACTTTAAACGCTAGTATAATATATTGTTTTTATATATATAGTTATTATTTATCTATTTTATTTATACCTTTTATACGTCGTTATTACTCTTCTACTCTATTATTCCGCGCTATATTATTAACTAAATTAATTTAAATACGCTGTATTAATAATCCGTTACTCCTATAACTCCCGCTCGTCTATATTTATAGCGGCGATAAAATTATTCACAAATCGCTTCCTTATAAGGGTAAAAGGCTTAGCTTTACCCTCCGCCTCTAGTATAGGACCCCTTACTTTTAGTAAGGCTACGACTCGCCCTTAGCTTACTTTTATACCCGAGTAGGCTTAGGTTGTCGCCGCCCGAGTACTGGCGGGGCGGAAGAGGTAGGAGGGTTTATTTGGCTACTAAGGACGGGTTCATATGACCATGTCTGCTTCTTAGGCTGCTGGAGGGGCGGAGGTAAGGGCGGAAAATTTACATATATGCGGTTCAAAAGGCGGTCAGTAATTGAACTGATGCGGGGGTACTTAGATTTGTATGTAATCCTCATAGAAATCTAAGGACCTCGGTATCTACGGCTATATCCGAACTGTGCGGTGCGCCCCCCAGTGCGCGCCCCCAGGGCTTCCCGCAGATAGTGAGGTACTTAGATTTAGGTGTGAACCCCATACAAATTTAAGTGGCTTGGCATCCCGAAACGTGCGCTCCCATCTAACCGAACTGTGACATCCCTCTCTTCGAATGTTTCGTCTCCTCCAAGCCCAATTATAGACCCGCGATTCAGTTTCAACTCCATATACGGAGATGCCAGTCTACCCAAAACCCCTCTTTTCATGAACCTAGTGGAGTTGATGTCGCAATATGCCGAGCTCGGTTGGACAAGCAGAGTAGGAGAGCGCCATGGCGTCGTACTGCAATCATTTCCCCAGGTCGAGATGGCCATACTGCCAGCTGCTCCCGCCACTTCTGTCGAAAACCGTCTGATCATTTGGGGTCTCTGGGGGGGCATCAGCAACATCATAAGAAGGAATAAATTCAACGAAGTCGAAATCGAGATCAGATGGGACGATGAGTTAGTAGCATACATAAACCTCACGAGACCGCTCGATCTTCAAGACAATGGCGGAAATGGGACTCAAGGCAAAGTGGAGAAGGACTTGGATCCGTCACTCAGCCTCAATGAAACGTTCAACAACGGCACTTCTGATGGTCTTGATACCCTCACCTACAGCGACTTCGACTGGCTGCCCCGTTACGCTCAAGGAGGGAAATTACTCACCCCTGTGGAAGCCTTTGTCACAATTCTGGCCGGATTGAAGAACATAGCCCCGGCCGAAGCTACCGACAAAGTTCTCGCCCCGTTTACGTCATCCGCCGATGGGACAGACGCACATCTCGCGTTCTACTTTCACGGAAGGCGAAGTCCACGCACCAAACGGCCTTTCTTTCAGTATATTCACGTTATTAAGTCCTTGAGACTTATACCGGGGTATTTCTTGGATAACAGGAAGTTCGCTGATTTGGAATTTGGGATCGGGATTCATGGAATAGCTGTTGCTGAGGGTTACATGGAAAAGGGTCCATCCATCCAGGGTACTCTTGTTTCAGAGGATGTACTTGGCTTTAATTCGACTATATCGACTTCCTGACAATATCATCGTCTCTGTGATTTCGAATTCTTGAAAAACGCCAAAAATGCTGAGTCTATAAGCGCGACGAAGCCAGCAATTGAAAAAATCCAAAAAATTGATAGCCCGTCGCTGTTGACCTCGGAAACTTGCCAACGACGAGGGAATCCGTGCTGGAACCATATTTGGGAATCATTCTAGACGCAGTAGCGACATATGGATACCTTCCGTCGAATTCCATGTCTGCCAGGAATTACGGGCTTCTTGCCAGCGATTGGGCGCATATGGCGAGATCAATTTCTCTACATTCGCGGACATGGCTCAAAACGGCTTTCATATATCCTATGAAGACCACAGCGGAGTTACGGGCGACTAGATCAATGAGACTTTGGCAATAGGGACGATTGTGATGAAGAACATGCCAATGGGGCTATCTAGGTATCCAAGCAACAAGAGCATTTGGGATAATGGGCATCGACTACGAGTTAATTGTGGAGCAACAGCTCACCTGAGCCTTTGGAACGAGCAGCATTGTTTCCAATCGCAGTGATGATGGAAGAACTCGCCAGATCACAATACAGTTGACTTTGCCCTTAAACTCTGTCAACCCAATCGCAGGGATAGCGCTAACATCTTTGCGGTAATTTGTTTGCGAGTTGCGATGCATATATACTAAGGTACAGGATGATCCGACCCCGCAGCAACGAGGACTGTTCCGATTCGTCTGCACGCTCGCATTTGATGCGCCCCGATCGCAAATCTGAGCGATGTGGACCTCGCAACAGAATTTCCTTCATCGGGCTTGACATTTGGCCACGAACACAGTGATCTGACGTATGGTATATACCATCTCAATGACGCACCAGCAAGGTCATCGTCAATTGTGAGCGAAAACTCTGCCAGGGCGAGACGTGCACATAGTACGCTCTGTACGATGGATTGGATCCTATATAATAAGCCATCGTCCTTGTTCCTCTCTTCTGATAACTTGTATCTCTCAACGCTCAGCAGCTTCAGCTTCCCCATGCTCAAGATGCTCTCGAAATCATTACCCTCCTCCCGACTCCTACATATGCTCTTTCGTCTTTCCTTCCTATTCTCCCACGCCACCACCAACTTCCCATATTGCAAACTCCTGCCCAGCACCCCCTCGTGGCCCTCCACCACACAATGGAACGCCCTCAACGCCTCCATCTCCGGCCAACTCCTAGCCTTGCTCCCCCCAGCAACCGTCTGCGACCCTTCGCTCTCAGTCTTCAACAACGCTTCCTGCGCCTACATTGCATCCCAATACAGCATCTCCAATTTTCACGCCCGAGATCCCGTCAGCGTTATGCAGCCCATTTGGAAGGATGATGCGTGTCTGCCAAGCAAGATGTATAAGTGTAATTTGAAGCAATTTCCAGCGTATGTTGTTAATGCGACAGAAGCAAAGTATGTGCAGGCTGGGGTTAATTTTGCGCTAGAGAATTTTTTTGGGTTGATTTTTAAGGGGACGGAACATGATTACCTTGGGAGGTGAGCTCTTTCTCTTATATCATATACATGCCTTGTACCTTCTATCTGAGACTGATCTTCCTGCTTTAAAGATCCACCGCCCCGGGTTCTCTGTCAATCTGGACACTCAACATCCGAGGTCTACAATGGCACGACGGCTTTGTCCCACAAGGATGCCGACGGTGTTCCAATTATCAATACCGCAGCAGCTCATCGAATGTTCGAGATTTACGATCTCGCTGCTGCTCACGGTTCAACGATCGTTGGTGGCGAGGACCAAAATGTAGGTCTTGGTGGATATCTGACGGGGGGGGCCACTCGCCGACATCTGGGCATTACGTCTCGCTGCCGATAAGATCCTTGAATTCCTAGTCATTACTCCCGCTGGGCATGTCGAAGTCTTGAATCAGTGTACGAACAGCAATTTGTTTTTCGCTTTCAGAGGCGTGAGTACTCCACCTTCCCCCATCCATACCTTCCCATCTCAAACGAACGCCAAATTGATTATAAACGCAGGGAGGCGGCTCCACCTTCGGCGTAATCCTCTCCGCAACCTTCGCCACCATCCCCATCCCCTCCCTCTCCTTGTCCCCTTTTACCATCTCCCAGTTCCCCAACTCCGCAAACAATAATTCTATCCGGCTCGCCATCGCCGATTTCCACTCTCAGTTCCTCTCCCTTGTCAAATCGGAAGTAATGGGCTATTACAGCATCAGCTTCCAAGACCCCTGCAACGCATCCGCCTCTCTCGCGCTCGCTGGCGGGTTACACATCCTGAATGCCACGATTCCTGCTTTTGATGCTGTTCTCAACCCCGTATTGAACCATATCGAGACGACATACACCGTCGAAGTTACGCATACCACATATTGTGCACGGAACATGTACGAGTGGTGGCAAGTACAATTCCCACCTGGCGCCGTAGCCATGGTAGATTCCTTACTCGGGTCACGTCTCCTAGACGAACGCGCACTCTCCTCGTCGCTGGCTGAGCTGGCAGAGGGACTCAGTACAGCCTAGCCTGGTTTGGTATTGCTGGGGAGTCTAGTTTCCGGACCAGGAGTATGGAACGCGAAGCCAGCTGGTGGATTAGGGTCCATGACTCCGGCGTGGCGGAAAGCTGTTGTGTACTTGAGTATGTCTAACTCCCTAAGCCACCTACCTCCATTGGCAACTCCACGAGAATTAAAACCCTGACTGATCCACTTATGCAGTCATCCCCGTAACCTAGAATTCTCAAAACACCACCCTCAAAGCCACACAAACATCCCTTCTCACAAACAAATACGTCGCAGGGCTAAGGACGCTCGCCCCAGATTCGGGTTGCTATCAATGAAGCTGATGTCATTGAGCCGAACCTGCCACGGGCGTTTTGGGAAGGGAATATGAGAGGTTGGTTAGTATTAAGAAGGAATACGACCCGAATGGTGTATTCTGGTGCGCGCCTTGTGTGCGGGAAAGTGATTGGAGGTTGGATGCTAGCGGGCACTTGTGTCTGAGTTGAAGCTTCGTGGCTCACAAGCAAGATATGCCCGTTCTATGGCAATGATATGACATTCTCTCAGCTGTGGACTTCCTCTCTTGTTCTTGGGAATCCCTTCATTGCCTGGATCCATCATAATTTCAGACGCTTATAGGGAACCTCGATATTATCAGGATGCTTTGAAGGAGGCGTAAACAGCACGTAATGATCGCCAAGTTGCAAGTGTCAATGCAATGGAGGATTGGCAATACCTAATTCAACGCACGTGTGGTCATTGTGCTCTCAATGACAATAAGGTTCGCGCGGTTCGATTTGCTAGAGCTTTCGGATTATATATAGAAGCATAATAGCTCGGTATATGTTTCTGACGCGCTAATCTTCCTGACCGATACTACCGGCGTTTGTACGAGTAATTACGATCAGTGATTGACTAGAAGCAAGCGATGGAACGAAACATAATTCGCGAATTCGAATGGTATGAACGAGGCATTTCCCAGACAAAGGGGGGATTATTGCCTACAGGACTTTGTACTTGATATCTATAAAGATGGAGGATAGGTAGAGCCAATTTCATGATTGATACCACACCGGTCTAGCCGGATGTGATTAGCGCACTTTTATTCCCATACGATCTGAAAATGCCCCTCACTATTCTCATCCTCGTTGTAGAGCCTATCACAGCATCTGATGGTTCAAAAGATACCCAAGATGAATGGCCACTCCAAAGCTTTGATCAATCTCCTCAAGGGCTGGCCGAATCCAGCCCTGCTCCCAGCAGCCCAGATCAAAGCTGCCTCCGCCGCCGCCCTCTCCGACCCATCAGTCTATACGCCAGCCCTTCTCTATGGTCCAGATTGGGGCTATGAGCCATTACGAGAACGCATAGCCTCCTGGCTTACGGACTTCTACCAGGCCTCGACCATAATATCTGCGAACCGAATATGCATAAGCGGGGGAGCCTCTCAGAACATAGCTTGCATTCTGCAGGTATTCTCCGACCCCGTTTTTACGAGGAATGTTTGGATGGCGTCACCGACGTACTTACTTGCCGCCCGGATATTCGAGGATAATGGCTTCGCTGGGAAGCTACGCTCCGTGCCTGAGGATGATGAGGGTATGAGCGTTGAATATCTGAGATGGGAACTACAGAAGAGCGAGGAGAAGGCGAAAGCCGAGGGCAATATGAAGCCGGTATGACACCTGCAACATGGACCAAATTAGGGTTATCGGCTGAGCTGTCCTTCATAGACGCTTAAGCAATTACGACCTTGGAACAAATTCTACCGCCATTTCATCTACGCCGTTCCCACGTTCTCGAATCCGTCTTCCATCACGATGAGCCTCCTACGCCGTCAAGAATTCGTCCAACTCGCTCGCGAATATGATGCCTGCATCATCTGTGACGACGTCTACGACCAACTGCAATGGTCAGACAAGGACGGTGATCAATCCAGCATTGAGCATGCCCAGGTACCTCGCTTAGTGGACGTCGATCGGATCATGGCTGGCGGGTCCGAAAGAGATGGAGCAGATGGCTTTGGAAACGTTGTCAGTAATGGTACATTCAGCAAAATAGCAGGACCCGGCTGCAGGACTGGATGGGCTGAAGGCACGACAAAGTTTGCATACGGGCTTTCTCAAGTGTGAGTGTCGCAATGCTTCGAGAGGATGCTACAGAGATGACTAAAGCGAGGAACAGTGGATCTTCAAGATCTGGTGGTGCACCATCGCAGCTGACATCCACGTTCATGTCGAAGCTTCTCGAGTCCGGCGACCTACAGCGTCACATCTTCCATACCCTACAGCCTAGCTATGCCCAGCGATACCGAAGCATGATCGATGCTATCGAAAAATACTTGATACCTCTCGGTGTCACAATGCCCCAATCCAATCGGGAGATTGTGGGTGGCTACTTCATCTGGACTGCGCTGCCAGCACCACTACAGGCAGAAGAGGTGGCAATGCTTGCCAAGCGAGAAGAAAACCTCATCATAGCACCTGGACACCTCTTCGCTGTTAGCGGGGATGAAAGGGCTGTAGACCTTGACAGGCAGGTCAGACTGTGTTTTTCATGGGAAGACAAAGACAAATTGGCCGACGGTATCCGTCGACTCGGTCAAGTCGTTGCCAGAATGCAAAGGAGGCCGAGCCTCGATGATGGGTCAACGGCGCGCCCTCCTGGAGACAGCAGCTCCCTGATGGAGCAGTACCGCTAACTATCACGCGTACCACTACAGTCAATGAGCGATGTCTAAGGTTAGATTGATAATGGATTATGAAACGACGCAGGCTTCAGGGGCGAATACCGGCGACGAGTTGCCTTTTGAGGATCTTGGCAAAAGCATCACATTGACTGCTGGTCATAATTTCTCGAAGCGCGGTAACAATTTCTCCTCGGCATAGCTGATTCAAGCATTGCTGTTCTCTAGTTGGTATTGTTTACAGAGCTGCCACATGTGGCTTGGTGCTGACAATGGGAGTGTGACCATAGATCATCCCCGCATCTTCCCGGCATAAGCCAAAATCTGGGGTACTTGGCATCAACGATGGCTCATGCGAGTCATTTACGACAGCCTGGTGCTCCAAGTATCTGAGGATAAAGAGCTTGTAATGTGCAACTGGACACTCAAGGATCATGCGCTGCAGGATGTGTGATTCCACTTTGCGGGTTAATGCAGAAAAAATCCATCGCAATACGTAACAGGTTTCTCATGGCGCATCCATGTACCCCAGCAACGAGGAGGGTCCTAGTAGAATGATAGTTCCGTAAAACCAACGAAGTCTTCATTCGGTAGAGCAAAAAGCAGAGACATCGGAAATGATACCTTACAGATTAAGAAGCTGATTAAAGTCAAGGTTGGGGTCGCGTGGCTTGACCCTTCCATTGTCTAGCCCAGGCCACTGCCGGCGCTTAGCCCGAGCCCGGCCGAGTACTTCCAGCCACTGAGATACCTTACATGCCGATGACTCGAAACACTCTCATATTAACCCATATCCGTTTCATTTCTATGCCAGCCATTCATTCTCGAAAAGTCGCGCGTGTCCCAGAATATTTACGCACGTTTCAAATAGTCAGTCCTACAACTGTTTGACGACTGCTGCCCGGTTGCCCTCGGTTTGGATTGAGGGACAGGGAAGACCCCCAGGGTGTACAAAGCCTGACCCATAATGCATGTAGTTTCATAGCTAGTAGTCCGAAGAAGCCCAGTGGGCTCGAAGCCCTGCAAGCTTCCAATTCAAGGACAGCCGCCGGTAGGAGGGTCACGATTTACATGGTACCTCAACCTCCATTCCTGACTACGCATGACTGGTTCATTCCACCATCACCGACCATCCCCTGACCTTCAGAACTTTCCTGAATGTGACTATGATGGCCATCCGGACGGGCACAATGGAGGGTTACAATTCTCCGAGGATGAGGGTCTGGAACGTGATGGCGGGGAAAGATATGGTATATATGTGCCCTTCGAAGCGCGCAATGGGAAGGGGAAGGGGGAAAGAGACCGAGTTTCAATATCAGACCCACTCGACCTATCGTCAGTATTCGCGGCAGATCGGTGGCCACAGGCCCCTGGAACAGTACGTACCTTGCTTTGCTCGACACTGTGTAAAATTACACCATATAGCGGGCGCCCCCCCTTTCCTTTGTTCAGTCTTTGCAGGGAATTCCCTTCTTCGTCGGACAAGTGCAGGCCTGCCGACTTACAATTAAACTTGTTTTCTCTTGCTTTTCTTTGTTGTAATTTCACCCCTGACAACCCATCACCTGCCAAGAATTTCTTTCTTCCACTTTACAAACCTTCTTTCAACAACAAGCTCGACGCTTCTTTGTCAACCAACAATCTTTTTGTGCTTTGAAAGAACCTCGATCCTTTACAGCGCTGGTCCGCTGATATCTACTCACCTAAGCCCCTCATTTCATCTCCACCCACTCTTCAACCCAAACATCAAAACAACACCACAAAGCTACACACATCGCACATCGTCGCCATCATGCTCTTCGCAACAGCTGCGCTGTCTCTCGCCGTCCGACTCCTCCTAGTGGCACCTGTCTCCCAGGTTGGAGCCATCCCCGTCGCCTCACACACAAACACCACCTCAGCGGCGACGTCAAGCTCAAGCTACTGGCTCTCAAGCATTCAGCGTCAAGGCACTGCTGCTTTCGGGACCGCAGGCTATAAGGTCTACCGTAGTGTTGCTGATTATGGTGCCAAGGGTAAGTCCTAGTCCATTCCACAGAATCCCCTTTACTTTGCTAACATACTCTCTAGGTGACGGTACAACTGATGATACCGCGGCCATAAATTCGGCAATTACAGATGGTAACCGATGTGGCAAAGGCTGCGATTCAAGCACTGTTACCCCAGCTTTGGTCTACTTCCCACCTGGTAACTACCTCGTCAGCAAGCCAATCATCCAGTTGTACTACACACAGTTCGTTGGCGATGCCATCTCCATTCCAACTATAAAGGCTGCAGCAGGCTTCCAAGGTATCGCTGTCATTGACTCTGATCCATATGAGGACGGAGGAGCCAACTGGTACACCAACCAAAACAACTTCTTCCGTCAAATTAGGAACTTCGTCATCGACTTGACTGCTATGCCACCTACTGCGGGTGCTGGTATCCACTGGCAAGTCGCTCAAGCTACGAGTCTTCAAAACATCGTGTTCAACATGATCAAAGGTGGCTCTGGCAATAAGCAGCAAGGTATTTTCATGGACAACGGCTCTGGAGGCTGGATGAGCGACCTCGTCTTCAATGGTGGCAACTATGGCATGTTCATTGGCAACCAGCAATTCACCACCCGCAACCTGACCTTCAACAACTGCAACACGGCTGTGTTCATGAATTGGAACTGGCTCTGGAATCTTAAGTCGATGAACATCAACAACTGCCAAATCGGTGTCGACATGTCCAATGGCCCTACCAACCAGACCGTCGGCTCTGTTATTGTCCAAGACAGCAAATTCACTGCCACTCCCAGGGGTATCGTTACCGCCTTCAGCAAGACCGGCGACGTTCCGGCCACGGGTGGTACTTTGGTCATCGACAATTGCGACTTCACTGGCAGCACCGCGGCCGTAGCTGACGCTAGCGGGAACACTATCCTCGCGGGTGGCTCCGTTGTCGCTTCGTTTGCTCAAGGCAATGGCTACACGACAGGTAACGACGGCACAGCAAGCGCTTCCACCTGCGTTGCTTCTGCCCCGTCTGCCACAGCACAGAAGGGCTTCCAAGGTACCCTGGCCGCAGCTACCAAGCCCGCCGCCCTTCTGGATGGCACCAACGTCTATGAGCGCTCCAAGCCACAATACGAGACTGTTCCAGTCGCTTCCTTCGTCAGTGTCAAATCAGCCGGTGCCAAGGGTGACGGTAATACCGACGACACCGCAGCTATCCAAGCTGTCTTTGACAAGGCCGCCGCCGATCAAGTCGTCTATTTCGACCACGGCGCCTACATCATCACCTCGACCGTCAAAGTCCCCAAGAACATCCGTATCACTGGTGAAATGTGGCCTTTGATCATGGGTTCCGGCTCTGCTTTTCAGTCGCAAACCTCACCAGCACCGGTCTTCCAAGTCGGTCAAGTAGGCGACGTTGGTGCTGTCGAGATGAGCGATCTGATCTTCGAGACCAAGGGTGCTGCACCAGGGGCGATCCTAATTGAGTGGAACGTCGCTTCAACAACGCAAGGAGCCTCAGGCATGTGGGATGTACATGTGCGCATCGGCGGTACCGCTGGCACTGGTCTTCAGTCCGACACGTGCGCCAAGAACCCCAACTCTACACACCCAGTCAATACGGCTTGCGAGGGTGCATTCCTCATGTTGCACGTCACAAAGCAAGCCTCCATCTACCTTGAGAACAATTGGTAAGTCAAAGCTCCCTTCCCAATTGTAACCAAACAAGCATGCTAACATCTTCACAGGTTCTGGGTAGCAGACCATGAGCTCGACCTCTCCGACCACAAACAAATCGACATCTACAACGGCCGCGGCGTCCTCATCGAATCCCAAGGTCCCGTCTGGCTCTACGGTACTAGCTCGGAGCACAGCCAATTCTACAATTACGAGGTCGCAGGCGCTAAGGATGTCTACATGGGTATCATCCAATCCGAGACACCCTATATGCAATCGAACCCCGATGCACTCGCCGGCGGCTTCTCGGTCAACCCTACGTACTTCGACCCAGAATTCACGGAGTGTACGACGGAGGGATGCAAGAAGGCTTGGGGTCTGAGGATCTACGCTAGCTCTGATATTCTCGTGTATGGTGCCGGTCTGTACTCCTTCTTCGACAACTATGACCAAACCTGCCTCGCTACCGAGTCTTGCCAAGAGAATATGGTCAGCATCGAGTGCAGCAGCGATATCTATCTATGGGCTCTCAGCACCAAAGCCAGCACCAACATGGTCACGATTGATGGCAAGGGTGTGGTGCCTCAGGCTGACAACAGAGACAACTTCTGTTCTACTATCGCATTCTTTGAGGAGGTTGGATCATAAGGGGTATGAGCTGGGCCGGGTGGGAGGGACAGTCGCTACAGAGGTTTTTGTTGTGAGATTGCATGTGGACATGTGGTCGAACTTTCGCTTCTTGCTATATAAACTGTGGTCGGTTCGATTCTTGCACATATTTTTGGTCGTAGGAACATTTTGTAGATAGTCCGCTTTTATCAAATTGAGAGATTGCTTGCTATATAAACTGTGGTCGGTTCGATTCTTGTACATATTTTTGGTCGTAGGAACATTCTGTAGATAGTCCGTATTTACCAAATTGAGAGATTGCACAAACCAAGACCCTGATTATCTCTAGCCTCTTCATTTACCCGTACTCTGTAGGGATATTTGCTATTACAAGTTTTCGCCTCTGGACAGAGCAAATCTCAGGGTGAAGGTAAATGCGCTCATCATATTTGTGGGGCCGAAAAGTAACAACATCAACTTCAAGATTTCCAAATTCTCCTGAATATGCTATTTCCGCCAATTTCAACAATGAAGTGGACTACATTTTATAGCACGTATTGACCCGCCTTCTACCAAGATTACAGTATCTGCACCTACAAGCCATGAGTTCCAAACACATGTCGAATTGGCGAAAGGAGAACCCTCGGCCGAGGAGTGCTAATTTGCGAGATGCGCTAGAACCGTTTCTGGTTAAAGCAGTGTCGCATAATGAGATGGATGTACGATGATCCGGAGAACAGGCTCGCCAAGACCACTTTCTCACCGCCAACTCTCTGCTGCTGCTCTTTGCCTTTTAAGGACGATGCATCTGTTAACTTCAGGTCAAGTTTCATGCTTTGCCCAGGTCTGGTAAAGTTTCACTGCAAGAGATGACTCCTTTGGTGATAGTTCCAAGCCACCAACGGTGATCATCGCCCTAATCAAGCTTAAAGCGAGAGGTAGCACGCATTCGGATGCTTTTCTCCCGCCATGACAATGTTGCAGCGTTGACCAATGAATCCTTGACTCTTCAGGTCATTTTGGACTTGACATGCATTTTCGGAGCCCGGACCGCTGTTGAGGATAAATGCGTCTTGGTAGGCCCGCTAGAGTAGAGCGTTTCTCCGATCAATTCCCTTTCTTGGACCATCCGTGCTGTCAAAGATTGACGAATCGCACATACCTTCGTTGCAGATGTATCATTACTGTTGCGCCCTCACGCAGACAAGAGCAAACGCACGGTCTATGCAAGAACTGACGTCGTCTCCTCATTTCCTTTGTCCATTAGGTAGCCTCTTCCCTACTGAACGCCAAACGCTTGCATCTCTAAAAGTGCAATCCTTCACGTTTCCCCATCCTAGTTCTATGCGGATATAGTGGCTTCCGACCATCCATTTGATCACCGGCTAATTGACGGCCCGTCACCCCTGCCATCCTAATATATTTCCATCTCTCGAACTTCAGGCATGCTCTATTATCTCATCAACATATGCATGTAGTGCGCGAGTGTGCCACAGCTGGGCTCGATATGGTATGAGGCTCTTCTCACTATGATCAAGATAAAACGCATAACCCCCCGGACCTGCTTATGGCCTCTCACTGGGAGCCTCATTGCTTCCTTTGCCCTCTCCATTGGCCTCACCTTTCGATCGGATCACCACTGCTATGCCGGAGTCTGCGGTGAACTGCTTTTCCCCCTCCAGGTGCGACTCCATGTCGTCGTCTGGTACTGCTGGCTCTCCATATCCGTCACCCTGCTGGCTTTGCGCGCCTTCCACCCATTTCTCCGGCGAAAACTTCAGGCGCATATAATCGAAGGACAGCTCCCCATTGTCGGCAAATCGTTCACGATCAGCGGTGCTTTGATTGCCTTCTGGATCTTGAGTCTTTATGGTATCGTCGTTGGGATCTGGTGGCTCCGCTTGGAAGACTACTTTGTCACTCGAGGTCTTGCGGCAGGAGTAACGAAAGGGAACAGGCAAATCGCAGCCGTTGCTTTGACAGGTCATTTCGCCGATATAACCATGGGAATGGTTCTGCTGCCTGTTGCGAGGAACAGTGCCTTGTCTTCTTTTTTCAGACTTTCGGCCTCGACGACGTTTGCCTTTCATATGATCCAGGCATATGTTCTGTTCGGGTTGGTCCTGATCCATGGCCTAATATACGCATCATGGGTCTCAGTCTTCAACTCGAACCGGAATCTATACCAATTCGTGTTTCCAGTACTGAACCCAACTTACTTTTACAATGAGGTTTGGCCAGGTGGCCGTGGGTCCTTGGAGGTCTGGAGGGCATCACTTATCTTCACCGGCATACTCACATCTCTAATATTTACCGCCATGTTTCTTACGACTTTTCCGAGCATACGGCGGAAACACTTTAATCTCTTCTATTTTACGCACCTACTGGCTATTGTTGCCGTTATAATTGTCTGCCTTCATGCCAGTACAATATTCTATTGTACAGCACCAGGACTGGCCATGTGGGTGTTGGATTGGGGAATGCGAATTTATGAGTTGAGTGGGAAAATGGATAGTAGTCTCGAAGCCATCGGCAACGGCTGGTTTTGGTAAGCCTATTTCCTTTCACCTTACAAAAACCTATAAACATACTAATCACCCCACCACAGTCTAACCCTCCCTCTACCCCGTCGCCGTCTCGACGGCTGCGCCTGCTACTCTCCCCTCGCCCACTTCCACATCCACCACACCGAATCCTCCATTCGTGAAATCCACCCCTTCACAACAATCACGTACCTCGCCTCCCAAAAAGTCAACACCCCCTCCTCCACCTCCCTCAAACCTCTCGCAACACCCACCGACGAAACAATTATGATCCAATTCCTCTTCCGCAAATCCCAAAAAACCAGCCAATTCACAGGCACCACCGACCACCCGCGCGAAGAAAAGTCGAGTAAACAATGGACGAACAAACTCGCCAGTCTGGTCGATGAGACTCATACCACCGCCACAACGCGCTCAGCTTCGCAGGACAAGTCCCGAGACCGCAGATTATCGGATCCCGAACTCCAATCCCCCCACCACCTCTCCGCCCTCTACCACACCTCCCTCCGCCTCGAAGGACCCTACTTCACACCCGCCAACCCAGGCTACTACAACACAGTCATCTGCCTCGTCGCCGGCACCGGCATTTCCGGCGCCATCGCCATCGCCGCTGCCTTTGGCGCCCAAGGACCCACCAAGCACGAAGAAACGCATGCCATCGCCGACGCATTCGCGATTCCCAGCCCGAGATACGAGGAGCGGAATCCTATGGAGTCGATGCGAGGGCATGATCAGGGCGAGAAACCGGACCGTGCGGGGGACGAGCGCGCAGCAGATATGAGCTGTCAACTGCCCGTTCCATCAGGCCAGGCGCAGACAACCTGGAAACGCTGTATAATCCTCTGGTCAGTCCGCGAAGCCGAGTACATCAAACTCCCGTTTTTCAACGAAGCGGCAAATCCGGGGTTGGAGGTGCGGCCGCATTTTACGGGGAAGGGGCATGAGCGGTTGGATATGGAGGGTGCGGTTAGAGGGATTGTGAGTGAGAGTGTGAGTGAGAGTGAGAGTGAGAGGGGGGTAGGTGTGGGTGGTGAGGCGAGAGGGAGAGGGAGGACGTGGGTTTATCTGAGTGGACCGAATCCGTTTATTGAGACGGGGGAGAAGGCATGTAGGGAGTTGAAGGGGTTGGGGGTGGAGTTTTATGGGGCGAGGTGGAGTTAGTGTTGGTTGGGAGTGTATATACTCTATCATGGATGTCTGCCTGCGGCCTAATGAGAATCGTTACACATGGAAAAGCTGATGTATTTGTATCGTGCGGAGTCTATACTAGATGGAAGACTGTTTGAGCTGTAAGTATTTGGATGTAAAGTCGGCACTGCTGTTGTTATCCAGCTTGGATTGTGAGTCTGTATCCATCTACCTCATCTCTCTCTATACCTGTTCTACATATTGCATCCATTTAAAACCGCCTCCCCCCTCCCCCCTCCCCCCTCCTCCTCTCCCGGCTGTTAATTCGCCTCGCTTACCTCGCTCGCCTGGGGGAATTCTCTCGATGGGACGGGCGGGGGATTCCCTCAATGGGACGGGCGGGGGAGGATGTTAGTCTTGGTGGCAATTTCTTGACAGACGCACTTGTTTGACGCAGTCGTTTGATGCAGTTGTTTGACATCCTTCCTTATCTGAAATCTAAATCCGCTGCCATAATATCTCGAGATGTATACAGATCGATCGGTAAGCTCGGACTGTATACCCGAATTCCGGTGTCTTGCAACCCGTTTCTTGCAACGTTTTGCTTGCAACCCGGCGTCTGGACTGAATCTATAATGATATTTGGTGCAAGGGAACTGGATCGATGGCGTTTTCAGGGATGTCTCTGTGCGTGATGATGGGGTTTGATGATGCGGGAATTGGTGTGGGGGGATGACGCGAGTGAAGATGTTGCATTTTGTGATTATTGTGGCATTTTGAGGATCGCGGGAGGATGAGGAAGCGAAGTCGACGATGATCCAGAGATGTGAATTGTAACGAGAGATGTGAAACCGAGGAGAGGCGTAGTTTCCAATGAAGCAGAGTCGTGACATGTAAGGAGAGGTGTGAAATTGTTGTGGCGCTGCACCAAAGTATTCATCAAATGTATTTCCTTTCGATGGCTTCGTGTGCAAAGGCTAGAGCAGTGTGTCTTGTCTTCGAAAGATTATAGTGATACTTACTTCTACGCCGCTTCTTCCTAACACTGCTGTAACTATGTTGGAATGACGCCTCGTACCAGTATGACGCCTTGTGATCATGACGGGTTTTCTAAGATCGTGAGAGAATGGATTTAGAGGCGAACTTTCTGATGAAGCATGGCCGTGAAAAATGTAACGAGAAGTAGGTGTGTATTGCTGTAGTCCCCGGCTCTAAACCACTGGTCGAATCCACCTCCTTATTAATGACCTCGTGAAGAAATAGCTAGAGAAGTATGTCCTGGCTCGAGGATATCTGTGGCCGCGCTTTGCTTCAGCAAGGGATCCGAAGCGATGTGGAGTCCTGCCCCTTCCTAGCCTTGATCCTTCGATCATCATATCAGAGGAATGCGGGATTGGTAGGATGCGGGATTGGTAGAAAGGCGGGATTTATAGAGGGATGCGCAATGCGGGATTAGTAGAGAGGCGCGATTTATAGAGGGATGCGGGATTGGTAGAGAGGCGGGACTGGTAGATGCGGGATTTATAGAGAGGCGCGATTTATAGAGGGATGCGGGATTGGTAGAGGGATACGCGATGCGGGATGCGGGATTCATAGGGATGCGCGATTTAGGATTTCAGCGGGAATGCGCGATTTATAGGGGATGCGGGATTGATAGAGAGGCGCGATCAGTACTGATGCGGGATTCGCAGGGATGCGGGATTTGGAGATAGAGAGGCGGGATTGGTAGAGAAGCGGGATTGGTAGGGAAGCGGGATTGGGAGGATGCGGGATAGGTAGAGAGGCGCGATTTATAGAGGGATGCGGGATTGGTAGGATGCGGGATTTGGCGTGAATGCGCGATTTGATAGAGAGGCGGGATCTATACTCCGTAGAGGGATACGCGATGCGGGATTTGGCGTGATGCGCGATTTGGCGGGAATGCGCGATTTGGTAGAGAGGGGGGATTGGATTGGTAGAGAGGGGGGATTGGTAGGATGCGGGATTGGTAGAGAGGCGGGATTAGTAGGATGCGGGATTGGTAGGGATGCGGGATTGGTAGGGAAGCGGGAATGGTAGAGAGGCGGGATTTATAGAGGGATGCGGGATTAGTAGGGATGCGGGATTTGGGGTGATGCGCGATTTAGCGGGATTTCAGCGGGAATGCGCGATTTATGGGGATACGGGATTGGTAGAGAGGCGCGATTAGTAGTGATGCGGGATTCGGAGGGGAGCGGGAATGCGCTATTTGGTGGGATGCGGGATTGGTAGGGAGGCGCGATTTGGTAGGATACGGAATTGGTAGAGAGGCGGGATTAGTAGGATGCGGGATTGGTAGGGATGCGGGATTGGTAGGGAAGCGGGATTAGGAGGATGCGGGATTGGTAGAGGTAGAGAGGCGGGATTGGTAGAGAGGCGGGATTGGGAGGATGCGGGATTTGGCGTGAATGCGCGATTCATAGGGGATGCGGGATTGATAGGGGATGCGCGATTTGGCGGGATGCGCGATTCATAGGGAATGCGGGATTGATAGGGGATGCGCGATTTGGCGGGATGCGCGATTCATAGGGAATGCGGGATTGATAGGGGATGCGCGATTTGGCGGGATGCGCGATTTATAGGGGATGCGGGATTTATAGGGATGCGGGATTTGGAGAGGGCGAGCAGACGTTGTTCCATGACTCAAGCTCGCCGATTGAGATACCCTTGGTGGTAGAGTCAATCTTCCCAAGAATGTTTTCCCCTGTGGATCTGAAGCATAGAGTTCTGACAGTCCATTCAAGCCGTATTCACTATACAAGGCACCCTTAGAGTTGAAATATAGTCCTTGAAACATCCAGCATCGCTATCCGAGCCATGCAGAGCTGAAATATTGCATAGAGAGCCTCGGTAGACGTCTCCTATCTGTGCTGACTCTTCACGCCAGTCATCGACTGAGTCTTGAAGGATACAGAGCAAGTCAATCCAGAGATATCTGACAAAGAACTCTCTAGCCACAGCGATTGCGTAACAGGCCCCAAAGTCTTCCATAGCCACCAACATATTTGGCATCTCTGTAGAGCTGCTTCAGAAAAAACATCGCGTAGTTGGACGATGAGCCCGTGAGGAGTCCTTGTCCGCCTTCGGACCTTGGAACGTGGACTGACAAGCATCTGATCAAATGTGATCATATCGCTGGAATGGATTTCTTTGGTACAGACTGGGCTTGCAAAATCGAACAGAAAGGCAAGTTCGCCAACACTGTGCTATCGAGCGTTCTTCGTCTTCTCCGCTGGATCAACGATTAAATGGTGCAATACTCGATGTGATAATACATAGCAGGGGTAGATAAACTCATCAATCATCTCTCAGGCTCCTTCACCAATTACATCCGTACATCCAATACCAAAGCCATAAATGCATCCTCCATAGGGGATAAAACCAAGAGCCCAAACAATCCAAAACAATCAAAACGCTAACATTACTTTTTTTTCTTCCCCACCCCATCCGCCTGAGCAAGAATGCTCCCAAATGTCTTACTAGGATCATATACGCTACCAGGCCGACTGCCACTCGGGGCCACTCCCCGCGGCATCGGCAATTGCTCCAGGCCCAACGCCATACTCGCTCTCCTCGAGCTCTCCCTCGATTCCGGCGTCGACGGCATCACAGGCGGTAGTAGATCATCATACGGCAACGCTGTCGAGTTAGCTACATCGTAACCAGCCCACTTTTCTGCAACCTGCCAGCAGTGGCTGCGGCGGTATATACCATCAACACCGTGCTCGACAATGTCTGCGGGGAGAGATACGAGGCCTGAGGAGCCGGCTATGCCGTACCAGCTCTTTTGCACGCCATGCGAATCCGTCTGAACCCATGGCGCAGAGCCTTTGGGTACTTCGCAGAGGAAGTATTCAACGCCTTTTGTCCATTTGACGCCTGGTGCGTCGACGACGACGAGGGGTAGGGATTGGAGGACCGCGTACATAAAGATCCATTGGCCGTAGCGGAGGTCGGCGATTTCTTCTATAGATTTGCCGTGGGCGGAGCGGCGCTCGAAGGACATGAATGCTTCGAGGAAGGGGGTGGAGCGGATAGAGTCGCGATTGTAGGATTGCATGAGGGCTTTGTTAATCTCATCGTCCCGCAGCTTCTTGATGCATTCTTTCTTTTGCTTTTTGGGCTCGAGCGCGTCGAAGCCTCGGCGGGTATCGCATAATGAGGGGATGCGAGGGACATCAAATGGCACGGGAGGCTGGATGGGAGGAGTGCTGCGGTCGTATTCGTCGAGGACCCTCCGGAGGGCACGAACTGCTGGTTCCTGTGGATCCTTTGGATCATCTTGCGCAGGGAGGCCAACGGAGCGCGTTGTCAGAGAGGAGCGATCGACGAGGATGTCGTACAAATCTGAAAAGTCCTGATACAATTCTCGGAGAAGGACGCGATTGAGGCCGCTTTCTTCGAAATCGTTCTTTTTCGACTTGGCTTTTGGTGGCCACGCTCCATATCGGTGCTTATACAAGCTCATGACGTGCCTTCTCATTGAAATGTACGAGCCTTTCCAGTCCTTGAAGCGAACAACCTTGCTCTCGCTACTTGTGGTGGAATTGGCGATCCCAGAGAAAAGCGAGGGAAAGTCGAAGTCATCAAGTCTTGTTCGTATGCTTAGCAATCGCGTGTCCAGATCCAAATGAGCTCTCTCCAGCCGCTTCCGGGTAACATCGGCGATCAAGAGGTATTTGGGACTCTTCATGCTTGATATGTCTTCGTACTTGCCCACCGCATGTACGAAACCCTCATTGTATATTTCCCACGACCTCATACGCTCTCCAAGAACAATCGCCTCAACGGTCTTCTCCCGGCTTGATCGAACGTCTGCAAGCTTGAAGTCTTCTATATATCTGTGGAAATTGACTGCTGCGTCTTCTCCTAGTGTAGACCCATCAAGATTCGTAAATTCGTAACGTTGCATTACATCTGCTAACTTCAGAAGTATAGTAAACATCGAGGACTGCCTGGGCGTTGCAACGAGTGGCAGGCCAAGTAGAAAGGCGAAGAGATTTCGCATAGTGAGCAGCGTTTCGACGTCTTCACCAGTTGGTTTTGCTGTCGGGTTGGACAGATCTGCCCGTAGTGGTAGGGGTAGGCATAGGTGGATGTCTTTCCTGGCAGAAGTCTCATCGAAATAGTTTCTGATCGACCGAGATCCTTTGGAGCTGCCGTCATGCGACGAGCTTGGCCTTGATGTTGGGGGTGACTTTGGGCCGTTTACTGTCATGTGTTGCACCCGCTCGACGAATGTTCGATTTTGCCATTCACTTGATGCTCGCTGTTTGGTATCCTCCTTTTTCATATCCTGCGCTCCACCATGCGCCGCTTGTACTAGCTTTCTTGAAGATGCGAAGCAAGACGAGTCCACTCTGAAAGATGGACCTCTGCCACACTCCCGCGCATGTAAGTATACCATAGTGTCGCCATTCTCGTTCCAAAGCTCTGGCACCTATTGTCAAGTCAGCGCAAGCTCACAATAGGGCACACCGAGGTATGACTGACCGTCACGAAGTTGGCCAACGGAGCGGCATCATAAGGTAGCTTTTCTTGAGCAGTGACCAGCCAAGCCTGCGGCATTTGAAAGCCATCCCTTCCGTCCTGTGACTCTGGACGAGACTTCCCAGAAAGCCAACTTCGCTTCTTCGATATCTTTTGCGCCTCTGAGGTAGAGGGGGTGAGAGGGCGAATTTTGGCTCGTGAGGTAGGGCGAGACGACGGCTGAGATGGAGGCCGGCTGGGTGCCCTGCTCTCTGGTCTGTTATCTTTGCTTGTAGGTCTGCTTGTATTTGACGAGTCCGGCAGTATCGAAAGTGGCTTGAGGAGTGGAGGAGGTTGTTGGAAGAACTCGTTGCTGCTTTCGGGCCTGCTCGCTCGGCTAGAAGGCCGGCTTCCTCCAGGTGAGTCAGAGCGTGGTGGGTAACCAGTTGCAAGCAATTGAGGGGGCTGGAGGAAAAGGTCGCCGTCTTCAATGCGAGGTAATAGGGTGGGGTTGAAAGGTGGTGTGAGGCCTGATGAGTGGCTTTTGTGTAGGTCTTGCAGGTTGTTGTAAGGCCGTAACTCTGGCATTGACTTCTGCACAAAGGGAGCATGGCCTTGCGCTTTTGGGGGCCGCGCAGGGTGGGTTGATGACCCAAGCCGAGAGTCGCTGCTCTGGTCTGATTGATTGCTCCCCAGCGAGAAGATGGAGGAGATTCGCTTGGCCATTCTTGCTGCCCTTGGGTCGAAGTGTAGGGAGTAAAGAGGTATATCAAGGTATGATCTCTAGGTTGCTGAAACGACCGTATCTGCTGTCAATTGTGCTGCAAGGGTCTACATGGAGGTTTTCGCACTGCCTGAACCGGGTACTGAGACTGTCTAAGCCCGCAGGATCACAAACACGCGGCAATTTGGCATTGGCGCACTGTGGCGAGATAGAAGCAGACAGTGTAGGCGTGTTGGGTTGTCTAATAATAAAGAGTGGAAGAAGTGTTGTTTGTCAATGCGAGCATTGTCCTTCGAATCGAAAACATAGAACTTCCCTGCCGCCTCGCCACGTGGAACGGTTGAAGATCTGGGGTCCGATCTGATGACCTAAGGTACCGAGTCTTGGCACTGCGTTTTCTCCGCGCAGGAGGCACGGAGGGTGCAAAACACTAATTCCGGCTAGAACTATGCAAAAATTATGATCGACGCCTAAACCACCATAAACCACCGTGCCACAGACTTTTGATAATTTATTCCTTATTATATAATGGGAAGCCGAACTTAAGTTTCGACTGAGATTATCTCTAGACTCTATACTAAGTCTGGGAACTTTCTCGGGAGTTTTCCACTTGTTTAAGGTGAGTAGGTATGAGCAGTAGATTTTGCGTGGCCCGGAATTAGTGTTTTGCACCCTTGGCAGCTCGCTTCAAACAGCGCGAACTGAGCCGGAAGGGGACAGGTCCTGTCGCCAAAGCAACGCGTTCTAGGCCGCTCTTTCGGGGGTCTACGGGCTTCAGCCCTACGAGTGGGCGGTTCAGGGGTTTGGACGGTTCAGGGGTGACCTCTTCTAGATGATCGTGATTATTAAGGTCCTCGTAACGAGTACTGCCTGAACCGTATTAACTTTAGATTATTTGATACACTACTTACCGTTATCATCAGAGGTCTTAAAGGAGGTCGAAGTTTGTATATCTCTGCTTGCGGGATCAACCAGTTTTGGTGGTACGTCTAGATCACCAATGGGCCTAAGGCATCCCCCTCCTGGCTGAGGTTCTGCGCCTGAGGGGGCCCAATTTACAATTAAGACACTGATGGGAACAGGTAAGATACCTGCCTTGGCATCCATTGTCGTCTGCGCTGTCACCAAAAAGACATCCCCCTCCTCCTGAGTAGTCCCGCATTCTCAATGTCCGTGCACCAGGTTTGACTCGTTGCGGCGTTTTCGGTATTTTCTTTACTAGGCTGGCACGACCGTAATGCTTGCCAGATTTTTCTCTTCGCTTCACATTGAAGTTTAGATAGACAATCTCCTCATCGCAGTTGAGAGCAGGCCTCCAATCTACTAGCGTGTAGGGATGAATATTGCTTCTATCTGATGATGGGTCCCACAAGCGCTCCTGATGGCAAATCTGATTGTTTCTGTGTCTCTTTTTAAAGGTACGCTCAATGGAATTATTTTTGATCAATTCTTGCGGTCTTCTGTTTCTGTCCTAAGATACATATCCTATATCACGCAAAGCGTCTGTAGATTTAGAATTCCAGAAACGGCACTGTCCGAAATGGGCCCACCATCAGCCTGCACTACTTGACTACATCGATTCTAGACTTGGCGATACCAAGTCGCGGCCCTCATATACAGTCTGTTGAACGATATTGGCTGTATCATTGGCTTTGTACCTCTTCCAAAGGTCTCAGTAGAGAAACTCCTCAAGCTCACAATGCGACAGCACCAGCTTCTTACGTTTTCGCCTGCGAAGTCAAATAAACCACGCAACATTAAACATTGGATGGACTTTGGACGCGTACCACTTTCCCAGTAGGAAAAGAAATTGTCCAACTTTCATCAGAAATGTGAACCACCGTCGTCCGTAAACAAGCCAGTGCGGTCTTCCTCTTTGATAAAACCATCTTCCAAGCTATCGAACATCTTGGGTAGGCCGTAGACGAGGTAATGTCGGATTCATGTCATGTCTTCAACCTGCTACAACGGATGCTGCCAAAGAAACCTTTCACTTGAAAATGTTCCATCATCGCGGAGTCGCGGAGAATTGCTGAGGACAAAATCCGTATCAACGTTTCTTCATCGCTGTTGCCCGCAGCACGTTCGCCCACGAAAGTATGCGAAGGAACTCTCTTTTTGGCAGGTCTCTCCTGTTTAAATCCATGTTCTCACTCTCGTGCAATCCAAGCACAACGTAATCCCGTCTTGCAAGCTTTGGCGGGCTGTGTCATTGTCGATTTACAAAATACTCGGTCGATCAAGAAGTATGACACTCCATGCTTCAATGAAATATTTCCAGACTCCTGCGGCCTCTCACCACCCCAGAACACGCATTCAAAACCACGAAAGACTTTCTAAGAGGAGAGTAAGAGTTTCTACGAAATGGACACGCGTCTGATCTATGATGAGCAAGTATATATTGTCTTTCAATAGAGGATCAATGGTCAACTCCAAGTTTATCCACGATATGCTGAGCGCGGTGTGTTATTAGCCTCATATCTGTGACACAAGTCTCTACATGTTTGCTTTGGAATGTGAGGAACGACTTGTTGATGATCTATGGAAGGATACTGCTACTTATAGTACATGCCAAGCATAGTAGGGCTGAGGCTGATATCCAACGGTTTGAAGGTTCACAAATCCTAGCGCGGCAGAAGCATTAACTGGAACAAGGCTTTAGTATTTGCGATGATTCTATGCCCGGTACTTCCATGTACGCTCTTACGCATTTCCTTCCGGCAAGGCTGGTACGTAATCCCAATGTTCTGCATATGGTATAGCAGCCATCAAGTGATGACAATTCCCAGTGATGATGAAACGCACTTGGTCTGTGACAGCGAAGCCTGAATTGTCGGGCTATAATTGCAGTCAACCTGTCAATACTACCTAAGCGGTCGAGGTACCGGAGACTACGGTTGGGACGCAGCCGCTACCTGTTTTCCAGGCGTGGTCTTGCTCGTGCTACAATACGACCTCGAAAGCTCTGCCTGCTTGTGGAACTGACTGTTCTCTTCCTTTGCAATGAGTCTCGAGTCCAACGTAGTTGTACGCCAGATTGAGATCGAGGTGGCTTAGTACATATAAGGAGATTATCAGTTGGGCCTTTGCGGCTTGTGGATGTATTGTCCGTATGCATGACGTGGCAAATGCAGCGGCTATCTAGTCATCTTTATCTAACATATAGTACTAGCATAGAGGAGGGATTGAGAGGTTGGCCCGCCCAACTCAGTACGAAATCAACTTCTACCTTTGACAATCTATCTCTCAATTCACAGCAATTGTGGACCCTGTGTGACAAAGTGGCATACTAGAACTCCATAGACTACAAAACGTCTGATCTGGTAAGGACGCAATCTAACCACTGAATGTCTACCACCCTCAACATGCTCTCCGGTAAGGCTGAGGAAATTCAGGCAACATCGTATTAGCAGCGGCTACCCTGTGCGCCCTTGATTGCAGCAGGCTAGGCAAAGCGTGAAGGATATATAAGCAAGTCCATGTCCACAAGCATTTCTCGACCCTTTCGCAGCTTCAAACCCTCGATTTCACACATTCTGCTGTTGCATCGATACTGCGCCCTCCCTCTCACCAATCGTTAATCAGGGGAATTTTGCCAATGCATCAAGCCACATCGCGCTGCGCCCTCTTCGTCCACCAATAAGACACTTCAGGCTTCCGCAATGGATTCCTCGAATACCAATCAGAGCGGCTGGGACGCTTTCATGGGCTACGATCCTAGCTTCGATGCTTTCGCTACTGGATTCGAGATACAGGGCGCTGGGCTTGGCGAGGCGCAGTAGGTTTCTTTTTACTGGCTGACAAAGGGGCTCAGAAGTCTTGCGAGTCGGATGACCTATGAAAAGCCTCATTGGTCTGAGCTCATGTGTTCTCCAGTAGGCCATGGATCCACTGCCAGTCGGGGGTCACCAAGTCTAGGCTGTGGGTTGGAAGGACACCCAGTCCATTGTACAGCCGGTCCTGGGGTGTCCAATGATCTTTCATACGCGCTGGCAATGACTAGCAGGGACGGTGGCATCTATGAGCACATTGGAGAGCTTTCAAAGGCTTTTGTTCATCCTGTCCGGGCTGGGAATGTCTCGTCATCTTCTAATAGCTTTGCAAATTACGCACCAACGGATCCTCAACTAACTTCTTTGCCAACATCTGCGATTTTGGGGCTATGGTTTGCAGAGGTCAATACCAACGGCCCGGCGCCTCCCATCGCCGCAGAGCCCTCGGTGCGTGAGGTTTCAACCTTGTCTAAGATATGTGCTTGCATCAATTGTCTTCGAGTGGGGCTAAATCGAAAGAAACCCCTAAACGACATAGGCTTAGTATGTCGAGTTTCCGGTTGTGCTTACCTACAAGTGGAATGAATTGGGGTACATCTCAAAGGAGGGGCCCTGTATCATGAGAGAAGTCACTTCGGCCAGCCAGGAAAATACGCATGTGCATAGAGAGGTTGCAAAGCAGTCGTTAAGAAGTTCTCCGATCTCAAGCGCAATTACGCAGGTCAACACTGCACGAACCCTCAGGGTACCAAACATGCGTGCCCAATCATTGGATGCAAGTACAGTGGCAACAATGGGTTCGCTCGCAAAGACAAGCTCACGAGCCATTACAAGAACATGCATGAAGGGAGGATGGCCTTGCCTGGGAAGTCTTACAAAGCGATCATGCCGAAGACGACGGGTACTGCTTGACAAGCGAGCCCACACAGAGGGACAGAGGGAAGGAGCGCAAGCAGCACTCAAAGGGTCTTGAGACGAAGATCCGCATTGCTTGGACGATAGAGAGCTTGATGCATTCCCATGAGTTTGGTTTTCACTGATCTTTCAAACCTCCATTCATTCATTTCGCATGTGAATTTCCTAGGCACAGTATTTGTACGACCGTGACTGGAGGATGACGCAGAAGACTTGATCAAGCACACTCATTATGGTCTCGTGTATCTAATGATTAAGGATTCGCTAACTATCAAAGTCACTTTTTATGATGATTCGAGCATCACACGAGCCCACCAGCAAAGCGTATCGTAATGTTCGTAGTCGTAGTCCACCTGCGTAGCGCACACGCCCCTCCCGCCCCTCGATGTGGCCCCAAAACCAGCAAGTCTACATAAGCAACCCCATCCCCATCTCTTTTTCAGGACTCTCCCACACATCTTTCCCATCGGCATCCACCAGTCGACGCACCTGACTGGCTCGCTTCCCACACTGCAGACCTCGCCCCTTCAGCCTCGCGAGACTTAGCGCTGCAATGCCAACGCAACAAAACGCCATTTCGCCTTTCTTGCAAGCCAAGGGACGATCGAAACCTTGAAAATGGGCGATGGATTTGTTGATTGGACGCATCTCGACTTCGATCTGAGCGCTTGGACGCCTTTGAATGCACCTGATATGGAGGGTGGGATGGCCGGGTGAGGTATTTTTTTTATTGGCTGACCAAGGGGCGGTTTTACATATCGCAGTGGCAATGTATTTCCACTTTGGGCCACAGACCCTGTCCACCATTTCGATCATTCATCCTTCTATCAGAATTACGACGCAAGCCAGGGTTTTTCCGGTGCCCTTCCATACCACACGACCGCCAACAACATTGACAATACCACTCCAAAAGCTACAACATTTAGTCCGGGAGAACATGACGAAGTTGTCGAATCAATTCAGCCGCGACAGAGGGGCCCCAATGCAACACCTCTCGCTGACGACTCCTTTTCAGCATCTTCGAGATCGACCAACAGCAACGATTGCGACTGCATTGCATGTCTAATGATAGGTATCCATATGGTGCCTCCATTGTTAATTTGCCGGTTTCCTGGCTGCAGAGAGATTTTTTGGCATGCAAAGGGCCATGAGCAAGGCCATTTCCGCCATGGCGAGAGATATGCCTGCAAAGACCATTCTTGCACCTTCTCCAGCAAGCATTTCTCCGACCTACGCCGACACTACCAGAGCAAGCATGGCAGAAAGCCCAAGGGGTTCAAGTGTCATGTAATCGGCTGCAAATACAGGGATGTTGGCTTTGCTCGCGCCGACAAGCTCAAGAGCCATCTCAGAAGCTCTCATAAAGTGACGGCGATGCCGAGCAAGCAGTCGCATGCGATTCAACCGAGGGCGGGAAAATCTGATTGAGAAGAAGATGGGACTGCAGAGCTTTTGCTGGAGAAGTCGTTGAGCAGGTGCAATGTGTGGAGAGTGAGTTGCAGTGGAAAGCTGAGAAAGTGTCTGGGACGGCCAATATTTATTCTTTTCCAACATCGTACTATCACACGTTCATTCATCAGTGATCTACGAAGTCAGTTATGCTCCTTACTTGTTTTGGGGGGGGGAATTGTGGTGATAATCGCACTGATTAGGTCTGTTGTATCGAGTCGCTTTTTCGATGTAGGCGATGTAGGCGATGTAGGCGATGTCAAGTAATAGCAAATTCACCCTCGTTCTACCCTACCCTGTGGCACAGTGATAGATAGGATGCGGTCGACCCCTTTGACTTGCCTTAGCTGAGACATCACTACCGCAATTTAGGCTTGAGGCATGTCCAGGCCTCCCATATTGACATTTCTTGTTGGTGCTGTCCCACAAGGATCTGCATTTACACGACAACGGCTAGTGCGAAAGAACATCAAGGCCTCTATCAGCCCCTAAAGATAGAGTACATGAAACATCAATCTCTGGTGGCTGCGCACTACCAATTTGATTCAGGTACAAATATGGCATCAGGAAGCTATCGATCACGATACCTTTTGGACCACAAACAGCTGACCAAGAATGCTTTCTCCGATATCACCAGTGGCGACGACAATTCTACTCGTCCTGGCGGGCGACGCATAGGCTCAGACTACCGACATATATCCTATGGCTTTCATAGAGTCAGCTAATACCTTAACATGAGGTCTCTATCATCATCTACACCAAATGCTAAACAGTTTTCAGTACAGCCTCTAATCTATGCTATAACGTGTCCTAAGGGCCCTGGGCTGATACTGATCCACGACTATTGCGTTTCGAACAGCCATAATGAAGATGAAGCCAAGTACTGGGCTGCATGCCTCAACCAGGCTGCCGATGTGGACGGCAACCTTCAGCTCCAAAGCATTCCAGAAGCCTATGCCGACGACGCCTTCAGACTCTTCGCCTACTATGCGATCGAATGATCACCTGCATAGTGTGCGGGGCCAGGGGTTGAGGATTGAGCCTCTCTGTCATTGAAGAGGCCTATAGCATGGTGCCGTTTTAGCGCCAAATCACTAACGAGACTGGATATGGTATGATGACTGGTATTACAGCATGTATGAACGAAAATACAGTCAAGATGAATCTTGCACACCATGATGGCATTGCCTGGACGTCGATGAAAAACTTAGGACGTACCTAATGGGTGGGCGACAACCTTCGTGAGGCCTAAATCCTTCACTCCAAGAGTGTTGCTGACCATTTGATCCAGCACCAAGAAAACACCGCCTCTAATTGCTATAATGTCCCTCATGGATCGGAATATCTACCCGTCAACTCTGCCGGGTATGCACCTCATCAGTGTAGCGCTGAGGCGACTATATGGTATGGCCCAATTGGGAACATGATTGTTCCCATGCAGGTTCTGATCAAAGTTACCACCCTCACGGAATCATCATAACACTTCTAACGCCTTCTCTAGATGCAAATGATACGCCAGCGGCATGGGTACCGCAATCCGAGGCTTTGAATAGGCCAATTCAAGCCTCCGGCAAGCTCCCCAGTAAGGCAACCGTCAGTCTGGACGATTGGAATGAGAAGGAACCTGATAGCAACCCAACCAATGACGATGTTATCACACTTGCATATGACCGTCAAAACATCACCCTATCCTGCCAACCATACACTATTGCTGTCAACGAATGCGACGCTCCAAGCATGGAGATGCCCATGCACGAGATGGATATCCACATACTACAGCGCCATCCTCTCAAGCGATTGCTTTAGCATCTTCGCAGGCGCACCAACAGGCGAGAGCAGATCTGTCCTATCCGGTACCACAAAACACTTCGTTTTAATCACAAACTGCTCCCTTGGCATTCCCTCCACCAAATCGCCACAAATCTTGTCGCTCTCTTCATGGGTCCCATAGAACTGCGCCGTATCTATTCAGACCAAAGCAGCGGCTTTTAATACTTCCCATGCTTCCTTGTGCCTGGAAGTTCTCCAGGAGAGTACTGCCATGTCGCGTAGTCGCCCCATGGTTAGGCGCTGATGGCCATGTACGGCGCTTTCACGTCGCCGTCAGCAACTTTGATGGTAAGTCTGCTTTCGCCATTAGAAACGAATGTTGAAGGGAGGACGTAAGAGAGGCCATCAAAATCTGGCGAGACCTTATTAGAAGGTGGATTGGATGCCTTCGATGGCTGACATGCCGGAGGCCAGGCCGGTTTGGAGGACGTGCTGTGCCACGGTCAAGGTTTTTTACGCGAGTAAGCTCGATTGAGGGTATTTTTAAGTCGATGATTAGCAAACGATTTGCGAGCAGGAACTGGGGTTGAATTTTGGTATATATTTGCCACCAACCGCACTGCACATCATTGTTGAGATATTGTATGTTCTAACGTCATCTATACAACACATCTAACATGGGTCTTCAACAGCCCCTGGACAAATTGTTGCAAGGTATGTTCCTTGCACTGCCGTATAAACTAAGTAATTCCAAGAAGGTCGATATTATCGGGAAATAAAAGTTGCGAAAGCGTGGCAACCTGCTCAAGAACGAAACAACATCAGGTTCCCTTCCATGGAGCTCGGATGTTTTTGATAGGTCTATATGGCTCTTCGAACACGTCGTTAATGACTTGGACAAGCTCAAGCGCGTTCGGAAGCGAGGTATCATCCCGGCCTGTACTTCTCAGCAAGTACTCTTCAACGGTTGGTCCGAATTAAGGCTAGTCGGAGCAGTGGCTGGTCCTTGCACTCCACAGGTCATGTTATGCTACACATAGACAGAGCTAGGGTTGCCTTATGGTATGCACGGGAAATGACCTATTGGAGTAGAAAGGTGTCATAGGGATGCCAAGCATTCAGTCACGTGATTAGAAGGGTTCACCCCCTAACTGCTCGTACCCCCCAACCGCTCACCGGTAGGGCTGATGCCTGGAAGACGACTAGAGAGCCCCTAGTCCTGATCACTTTCGCGACAAGAATGGTCCCTGGAACTTCCCGAATTGTTGCCCGGAGGACGAATTCAGGGTGTTCTTTAGGGGCCTATGGACGAGCGGTTAGGGGGTTAGGGGGTGAACCCTTCTACCAAGAAATAATCTTGGTCATTGAAAATTCATCTCCAATAAGCAACTTAATCGTGCGGGCACTTCAGTGCGGGCCACCCCAACGCTAATGCCGCCCCAACGCGAATCCATTTTACCGCCAAAAATCGAATATTTTAAAATATATATAATAACCGTCTTTATATATAATATTAAGATAACTTCCTATATTAGACTTATAAATATTATCCTCTTAATAATAAAATATAAAGTCCGTACTATACGAGTTACGTATTTAATATTAGAATCGTTGAAATCGCGCTAGTAAAATCAACTATCTTTTATATTTTTACGGTGAATTCTTACTATAAGATATAAAACTAAATCATATTTTTAATTAAGTTTATTAGAATATTAGTTATTGTATTAAGACATATCGTGGCTACTATATATGTTTTGAAGAATTCGATTTTTGGCGGTAAAATGGATTCGCGTTGGGGCGGCATTAGCGTTGGGGTGGCCCGCACTGAGTACAGCTCAGTGCCCGCACGATTACTATCAATGTTAGTCAGACCTTGCAAGTAGTATTTTCCACTATTGTGGCCGTTTAACTCCGCATCACGTCTCTACAAGTTCCTCGTCTCAATTGGCGCAGAACGGACACAGGTCAGTCAATGAAGTTTCCTGGTATTACCCTTGTAGATGTATTCGCGACAGACGCTCCTCGCGGGTCTGATCCATTTGTGAAACAGCTATGATGAGGATTACTCAAATAGTACCTGTTCGCTACGTGTACAAAGGTTCGGTGCTTTTGCGCCAATTACGCGCATAGCATCCTTCTTTCCGCCTCGATATTCCCACAATGCCCTGCAAGCGGAATTCAAGTCATTGGCAGGGATAAACGACATCCTACATTCGCTTTTTTCAAGTATTCGCAAGCAATACAGCTTTCTGATCTTTTTTCATTCGAGCATCTTCTACAGCATCGTGAACACGCTGGTGACCTTCAATAAATAATGTCTGCGTTATACTATCATCAGATTGTTGTCTATATCTTAGCCCTGCTCCCTTCTTCCCTTACTCAGCTGACGGGATCGATCACAACCACCGATAATCGGTTTGTAATCACGATCTCAATAAGTAATCCTACCTACAACACCATCTCAATACTGAAATCGAACAATGTTTTCGACGATCAACTGGACCTTCCCGTCTCCTTCACCGTTAAGGATGATGAAGGAAATGAAGCCCCGTTTGCCACGACTTATGCCATGCGCTCTGGTATCAGCAACAACGATCTTTATGTACTCAAACCCGGGCAAACCTTTTCACGAATATATGACATTAGACAGTTCCTACAAAGTATACCCAGCGTAAAGCATGGCCTCTACACTAAAACCATCCAGATCATCCCACCTGCCACTTTCCAAGGTGTAATGTCCAATGGTCCATATAATGTGCCAGCGGAAGCAGCGGCGGATCTCTCAAGTGGGACATTAGGGAACTTTGCGGCAGCCAGGCTCATAGACATAAGATTACAAGCGAAGGTTCTATTGACGGCGCACAATTTCCCAATCTACCAGAACCCCGACCCCGGAGACTCAATTCCAGCTGATGGAGTCCAACTGGACACTGCTAGCTGCATGGGCCAGAATGCAACAGACTTGTCCAATACCATTTTTGACGCTGGCGTATATGCGAAGTCCCTTGTCTCGGCCGCCGAAGACTTTTCGAGTGTGTTGTTCCCTCAATTCTTCCAGTCATCTCAAAGATTGCATGTCAAAGCCGCCGGGAATTTGGCTGCCAATGCACTACAAGGCAACGGTTTTCACGTCGATGCTTACTGCAGTGACATTCAAAATCTGTGCGATGCTAAGGGCAGTGTACTAGGTTATTCTTTCACCCCGTCATTTGTGGGCAGCAGCTATGTCATACTGTGTCCCGCTGCCAGAAATCTGGGACGAGCTCCTGTACCGTGTTCTCCACCTGGAACAAAGCAATTGAGTGCTTCAGCTTCTCACGTAATGTTTCACCTTCTCATGACCTTGAATAACGTGGTCGGCTCCGTCGTAGGAAACAACTACTATGGGGTACAATCATGTCAACAGTTGGTGAAACGGACCCCGGTAGATGTCACATCGAACGCAGATTCGTACGCACAGCTAGCTATTGCGCAATGGGGATTCGGTTTAGGTGGTGCTCCTTACCGTGGCCCATCTTGTTTACCAGCAAATGGTCTGGTGCCTGCCAATGAGAGAAGAGATGTACAAACAATGCAGGACGCAAAATTTCTGGCAGAAACGATTGCTTCTCGTAGCCTGTCACGTCGACAATTTCCGAATTATACTCCTGAGGAGGCCGTCAGAGATGCACAAGATTGCGCTGGTGATCAACTCACACTTATCCAGAACGCTGCCACAAATGCTCGCGCATTGGCTTCTGCGGCACGAGGTTCCCAGAACAATGACTTATGGACGCAGTATGACCACTACCCCTCGGCGCGCTAAATGACACTAACATTACATAGAACTTTCAATGGCGATACATCTATTAAAAGAGAAGTCAATAGAATCTTCGACGCCATTGCAAATTGGTAAGTTTGGTTTTCTGCAAAAACTGACCAGCACTAGGTTCGAAATAAAGGCGCTGACAGGTCGGTATAGGAACACGACCGGTAATTCTGCGGGGATCAACTTCAAGTGTGATCCTCGCCGTAAGACCCTCACTTGCAAGTTCGGCACCGAGTCAGCCCTCATCGGCTTTCCCAATCGGAAACTCGCCTACATGATATTCTGTCCCCGCTTCTTCTACCAGCCAGCGGCTCTCGAGTGCGAGGCCCCCAGCACCGCCAATTCCTACATCCAGGATCAAGCTGGTACCCTTCTGCACGAACTTATCCACGTTAGATGGCTTGTCAATCGCGATATTGGAGATGGCTATAGTGCTAGCGGCGAGGGTGGTGAGTGTTATGGATGGCCATGTGTGACGTCTTATGCGCAAAACAGAAACCTGCCGGGGTTTGATCCGAGGAATTTGAGTAGTTATGAGTATTATGCGTTTGCGGTGAGGGCGGGGTATACGGATTGTTCGTGGACGACTTATGCGGGGAGTATGTTTGGGATCGGTACTCTCATCAACTGAATTGATGCCGTCCCTTTCTACCGCCTAAGACTATTGGGGTTTCTGCAAATGCATCACATTGCTCGTTGATTCATCTGGAGACCCCAACCTCTGAAAGTGGCGATGTGATGGGGAGGCAATATGCTGCTTGTGGACCTGATAGGTAGCTGCGTTACAAGGCTTGGTCCATCTTCTAGGCATGCCATAAAGTTACATTGCGGCGGAGGTAGGGCTGTGACTGGGCAGATAAGTCAGATAGGTAGCTAAAGCTGCGTGTGCCAGCCATGTGCGCCCTTCCAGACGCCATGCTTAGCCTGAAGCAAGAACATAAGTATTCCTACTTCCTAATCAGCAGTTTTGGCTTCTTTCGAGACTTCAAACGCATCTTTTCGGACTCCGAACTCGATTCACAGCCTCACAGCCTGAGATCGGCATTGCCAGCGCACCACTCCGCCATGACGCCCTTCCCGCCTGCAAGCCAAAGGGCGCACACCGCCTTCGAAATGAACACCACCGACTTTGATTGGAACGATTTCGACTTCGAACCTTGGCTCTCTACGCCATTCGCGGGCTATGAGGATCAGGGCGCACAAGCTGCGTATGTTTTTTTTTTAGCTGCTGATCAGAGGGCGCAGTTTGGGTATGAAGCAGGCACCCAATCAGCCGGAATTTGCCCTACCCGCTTCTTCGAAGGGTTATGTGCCCGGTTGCAACACGCTTCGATCGGACGAACAAATGTTGGCTGGTGTTGCTCCTGCAGATACGGTCCAATTCGTGGGTGGTTATGGTAACGAGGGAAATTCTGAGGCTTTGAAAAATCCTATAACGCAGGAGCCTGAATCCTACTTCGCCTCTACCATCGAGGTTGACGATATAGCTGCAAACTATGTCTCGCATTCGGCCCTTGCAACTGCCAACGGTTGTTCTTGCCCTGTCTGCCTGTGCGTAGGGATCGAAAAGGACTATGTTTGGGGCGACAGGAAAACTCCATGTCGTCTCCTTGGGTGCAATGAGATGATTGATGCTTGCTGGCCCCGTGATATAAAACATGAGAAGTCCCTTTTTATCAAAGCTGGCAAATACGCATGCCTTGAGGAGGACTGCCATACTACCGTGGCTAAATGGGGTGACCTCAAGCGACACTATAAGTCCCGACATTGCACTAGATCAACCAGGGATCCATGTCTTGTGATTGGATGCAAATATGGAGGCGACACTGGCTTTCCCCGCAAGGATAAACTGAAGAGTCATTTCAAGAATGTCCATGAAGGAAAGGGTCACGGTATCCTCGGTCATGGCTTTGGGCAGGTGGGTCCAGCTGCAAGTAGGGGATAAGCTTCCGGTCACCAGAATTAGATGAGAGGTAGTACAGACGAGATCTGTGCTGGCTGGATCGAAGGAGGAAAGCTGGGAAACTGCTCAGGACGGACAATTCACGAACTATGGTGATGCCCCAAAGTACTTGTGACTCGTTTGGAGCATCGCTATTCATTGGCTCGAGCTACACGTCTGTGTTCTGGTCGTTGCCCTAATCTCACCTACTTTATGCCAGAGCGGGCGGTGGCGAGCTGGAGAATCGTAATGATATGCTTATCATCTTCTCTAGAGAACGGCAGTATTAACAACGTCTTCATTTACGTCTTACCGTCGCTAGACTTCCTGTCTAGCATGTTTGGTCAAAGCTAAGCAACAAAGATTGGTACCACTCACTTTCCACCATCTAGTAACGCACAACAGCGCTTGCGCGAAATGCATCTTGCCTTTTCATGCATATCTGAATTTTGTACTTCTTTCCTAGACTTCTCGAAGTTGAGAATACTTGATTGGGTGGGAAGATGACTGCTGAAGATCCCACAGAGTTCGCCATTAAGTTCGCCATTATATTCGCATACTCCAATCACGACCTGACCTCAACCCCCCCCTCCATCCCCCCCCCCCCCTCCCCCCCGGTCCCCCCTATCACCCCCATCTCCTCCTCCGGTTGTCTTGATAGCCATTGCTACGCCGCTACCATAGCGCTCTCATCAATTGACCCCAAACTGAACTTACCTCGCTCCAATCTCACGGCCTCGTCTAACATATCACTCAAGCCCAACTTCAACTCCTCGAATTCTTGCCTAGGTAAACGTGTCGTCGACGGTAATATCTGGGAAGGCTCCTGTGCCGTCTCCATCGTTGGTTATCGACCATACCTCTCCTGAATACATTCGTGAAGTGCAAGAGCCTTTCCCATCATATGACGTTTTGGCGTTTCTCGAAGTGAAGTACGCTGTAGTATCGACCGGATTATAGAGGTATACTGTGAGGAGCAAAGCCAAGTTCACTGGCCAATAACGCAACAGGGGTTGGGGTGTTATGGATGTTGATGAGTGATGGGTTGAATTTGGTAATGCTAAGAACATCCCAAGCTTTTAAGTAGCAAAACATCAATCAGTATAGAGTAGTACCAAAGGTTGCACGCTTTTCACATCAAAGACGCAGATTTGTGATTTGATTCTCATGGATGGTACCATTGGTGCAGGCATGTAAGACCCGGCAGGGCGATTTCTACGCTAGATGCCCCTCCGGAGCCTGGCAAGACGCCCTCGAAGTGCGTAGCTCCCTTGCTCAACGAAATACATAAGCTACCAGCTCCCCAACTCTTCCCCAAGACTCTTCCGCAACTTTTACCTCCCGAAATCACACTTTCTGCCGCTTCCATTGGCTTGCCGATCTCACAGCCTTGCCGAAAGTGGGGCACTGACAACTCACCAAAACCGACGCCCTTCCCGCACGCTATCGAAAAATGACCTATGGCACCCCCGGTTGGCAAATGAACGCCGTTGATTGGAACGAGCCCTTCGATTTCGGCTCTTTCGTCAACTTCCCGCCCGAGGATGACGCTATCGACGCCCCATTTGGGTGAGCTTTTTTTTTGTTGGCTGACTTTGGGGCACAGTTTGCTGGATTCGAACTCCAAAGACGTGACCTGGGCGGACGGCCACGCGGATGATCTTGATCCTTCACAAGATGAGCCATGCTTGGATCACTCTTCAAGAGAGACACTCAATGACATTTCCCAAGACTTGGGAGACTCCTTGAACAACGCCACCCCTCAAATTACCACCCCGACAACTCTAGACCAATGTGTCGAACTTCGGACACGTCCAGCCTACTTTTGCGACCAAACCTCTGGTTATGGCAGTGGAAAAAGCACGCTGGCACATAATGCACCTCCAGATTTGGGGGCCAGACTGGCCAGCTCCAAAAATTCTCAAGACATGATGCATGCTGGTGATTTCCCCAGTCGCGATGATTCATTGCGCAATGAGATCGTTGATGGTGAGTGTAAGTGCCTTGTGTGCCTTGGCGTTGGCACGAAAGCAGCACGGAGCAGGATTCTCAGCTCCTAAGCCACTACCTCGCCGAGCACCGCATTCCCATCAAATTGAATGAGACGCGTTACTTTCGTCACGAAAGAAGATGCCAATTCAGCAGCAAGCGCTGGTCCGACCTACTCCGTCACTGCTCAGCCAAGCATTGCACACGTTCCAAGAAGTTTTCTTGTCCCATTCTCTGGTGCAAGTACAACGGGAACACCCACGGCTTCTCTCGCAAAGACAAACTCCAAAGCCACATGCGCAACGTCCACGAAGGAAAAGCAGCCTCCAAGAAGGCTCGTGGGCAGGCACTGCCGAAGATTCAACCCAAGAAGTAAATTGCGCCGTGAACAGAGGGCGGATGCTCAAGCAGTGGGGCTAAAATGCTTGCTTTGGGGTCTCGTTCGAGGGAGCAAGGAGACAGGAGCTGTTGCACGTGCTGGGTTTTATTTCGTTTCACAGTCATTACTGTCGTACCAGTTTCCGAATTTGCGTTCTTACATTTCATAGACGCAGTCATTTCCGAAATCAGCACAAAACGATAGAGAAGCACGGTGGGCACAGCGGGCTAGATCACACACGCGGTCATTCTTTCCAACATCTCATAGCTCTAATTAAAACGATTCCCTTCCACTTAGCTATGCATTCGATCAGCTTGAAACTCACCCTTTTCCAAAAACAGCATTACCATGATTATCTACCACGACCACATGGTGTAGGGCTCTTGGCATTTCCGATTCGAGTGCAAGGACGGCGTAAAACGGGGGATTGGTGTAGTATCCGCCCGATGAACATACGAGGTCCCCCGTGAGGGTGACTGCAGAACACCCTAGTTCATACCCAATTTCGCTGCCACAGCGCCCTTCATTTGAAAGTGCGGTGCCGCATACATAAGCACTCACCTTCCCCGAGCCGAATCCACGGCGTTTCGCACAATTCCTCACGCATTCGCCAGCAACTGCAGCTTAGATCGACCTGCGCCCTCTTTCCTAGCCTTACACTTAGTGGGGCAGTGCCAACAAGGCTTTTAATGGTGTGAATGGTGTGATATAAAAGCCATATCACACTACTTACGCTAAAATTAAATAGTAGGTGTGATATTAAGGCTATATCACACCCACTATTTATATCATGATATACTAATAATATTTAAATAGTATAAATGATACGCGAAATTAGCGGAGTTAGCCGAGATAAGCCTAATTTATTATTACTAGGGGTTATAAGGCGATTTTTACGACTAATAAACCCTAGTATTATTCTTATCTAGAAGTATATTAACCCGAATAGGTAATTAACCTTAACTCCGCTTTACTTATAACGCTACTAAAATCCCCTATACAAAATCCCCAGAATTATTATTTATATTATTTATATTAGTAGTTATATAGTGTGATATAAAGCTTATATTAATACAAATGATATGGTATGGAATCTATATCACACTATTTAACTAGGAAAAAAGGCGTATCATATTATGTATATCAGTAGTGCGTAGATAGTGCGTGCACCATTAAAAGCCTTGAGTGCCAACGCACAAACGCCACGCGCCCTCTTCTCAGCCCACACAAGCGACGCCGATCTTCGGGATGGAACACGCAAATCCATTCGACTTGAGCGAGCCCTTCGATTGGGACTCTTTGATTAGCTTTGCCCCAGAAGATGACGGTTTGGGTGGGGTGGTGGGGTAGGTCTTTTTTTTTATTGGCTGACCAGAGACCGCAGTGCGACAAATTGCAGCTCTATCGGATTCTCTGGAAATCCTGACCCGGGAGATGCCTTCAACGAATCAATGCTGGCACAATGCAAGGTCGGCCTGGACAACAATATCAATCAAGCTCGTGATGGCAGTAAAGCCGCTGGCGGACTGTACGACAGAGCCTCCCGAAGTCGACAAAAGATTGGGCAGCACAGCTTCTGACATCCACTTCCCCGTTCCACTTCCGGATGCCAATAGAAATGGCACATGCGAATGCATTGCTTGCCGCTTCCCCGGTTCTTCCTTAAATTTAGGTACTCCAAAGCCCCAGCGAAAAGCATAGCATTGCCTGTTTCCCGGCTGCAGTGAGCTCGTGAACCTGAGGTGCTCGTTGAAGCTCCACTCCTCAGGGTACATCGCATATTGGAAGCGCACTCAGCACGAAAAATCCCATTACGCCGTCGAAGGAGGCGGTTTCTCTTGCAGAGAGACAGGCTGCAATAACAAGACCAAGAGATTCTCCGATCTCCTACGCCACTGTGCCAGCAAACACTGCAATAAAAATCGAAAGACCCAGTGTCCCGTCCTTGGCTGCAAATACAACGGCGAGGGAAATGGCTTCATCCGCAAAGATAAGCTCAAAAGTCACTACAAGGCGGTGCATGAGGGGAGAGCGCCGGCGCCCAAAATCTTCCAGGCGATCGAGCCGAAGGCTGAGGGGATGTGAAACGTCGGAGTGGCGCGGAGCGGAGGAGATAAGACAGATGACATGTGGTGAGGTGGGGGGATTTGCTTGTCCTACTCTTCCTGGGTGCTATTGATGTGCTTCACTATCACTACTGGACTTATCAGGTTCTTGAGCTTGGCACCATATATGCTCACACTCTTTCAGTTGATGGGTTAAAAATATCAGCGGTAGATAGGGTATGCTGGACTTAGATTCCATGGATTCGAAGTTGAGATTCTATATGGTTACGAGTATGCCATGGCGAAAAAATCCTGCGTGCCGCAGAACACGGAAGGAAAAGTGGAGGCCAAATTCGATTTGAGCTTTCCTTAGCTGTTCCACGCAAACTCGGACTTATTTTCTTTTTGGGCGCGCTTCCACTGATCGTCCTCACCATTCCTGTCCTATTAGGTCACCTGACTAGAGCCTTCCGCGCCCTCCACCCGCCGCGCAATGTTCGTATAAATAGTCTTATCTACGAATCAGAAGAGAGTCAGATTTGTGATTTATCAATGTTTATGCCCGATACGGCCGGTTCTCCTGTAGCAACTCTTCGAAAGTAGTCCCTCAAATCTTTGATGGCCCGGAGAGGGCCCATCCAATATACAGGCTCCGCTTGACCCCGATTATCAAAAGCGACCCAGCCAGCGGCATCGTTCAGCCTGCCCTCGATATTGTCCATTGTCCGATTTGCCCGTGTGGCTTCGTTCCCCGTCTGAACATACTGAGGTACATCTGGTAACAGTCTGAACGAGTACTTTACCCGCGATCGATTTTTACCAAGTTGAGCGTTGAATGCGAGTCCTTTGTCTCATCCGTGTCCCGTCGCACGGTCCACATCAGTAGTTCGGCTCGGCGATAGGTCCACTTATCTTTTCCTTCGCCAAGGGTTATTTTTTAAGGAATTGTATAGGTCCCCTTTAGACCAGTCACGAAGGCTATAGGGACTTGAGGTCAGCCTTCTCTTGCAGGGAGGGAAATTGGGCTCGAACGCATGCCTCAAGAGTCAAAGGTGTAACTAAATGGGCCACAATCTGAATAGAAAACATGACGTACTGTGAGATTTTCCTATTGGGAATTTGTTAAATAAAATGTCTTCAGCGCTGTCCAGGAACTCGTAGATAGTATCTAGGAAGAAGATAAGCACATCTTTGAGAGGGTTCATCGAATTTTTGGGAATTTCTTGTCCGCGCCCATCGGAGTATTGAATGAGTGAGCGTCGTGACTTTGCCCTAGCAATAGAGCATATCTTAGAAGATAATCCATCGTTGAATTCTCCACTTCTATCAACTTCATCAAAGCCTGCTTTTCCGCTTGTTGGGGTACAACTTAGGGTCGTCAAAGGTGTGGCCGTTGGGAATGCGGTGGAGGAACTCGGGCTTGAATCTCGTGCGCTCGATTTAGGTGCTGACGTGCAAGACGAACGCACGCGCATGTAGCTATGGGCGATACTATTACGTAGACAAGGACTCGAAGATGTGGTCGGGTACGACTGGATGGTGGGCATGATTGAATGGGTACCGAAGGCTCTGGTTGGTTTGCCTGTACAGACCGCACAATTACAGCTTTCACAGTCATATAAGTCGCCGCGGCCATGGTTAGCTAGTATGGAATGCCCACATCCAGATTCGTCGGGGCAGCCGTTGATGAAAACCTGAGGATCTTCTGCTATGGCGTACTGCAAAGTAGAAAGGGCGATTACCCGAAGTAGGGAAGGCAAAACCATGGTGCGAAGGCTGTAATATGGAGACTGACTGATCCTGGTCCTTCAGCTATCTCTAAGTACTTTTCTTGCATCAAATAAAGGTAAGTCTTGTCCGAACGGGCGGTGAGCAGTGGTGATGCGACACCAAATTAATGAGCCAACAAAAATTGGTGAATATTATGTAGCAATTTTCAGTTCCCAAGGGGGGTTTTCCCATCCGCGATTTCTCAGCCGCATTTTCCTGAGTCGTTATAAAGAGCTGCCTGGAACCAAGCGGCTACAGCACAATGGCGGACACCACGCTATGCCGTGCTGACATTGAGACACTCAGCTCTCTTATTGGAAGATTGGAACAAGGCGTAACAGGGCTGAGGAACTCTGCATTGCGCAATCTTTGCCAGCATTGTACTCCTTGTGGAGTCGACACCATCCAATGTGGGATGCCGAGGGTGGGATGTCGCTAATATGAACTTCCGCAGTGTACTGCAGCCAGATCAATCGATCGAGCGTTTGAAGAGCTGCGAGGCCATCTCCGTGACTGATGTTGCAAGCTCACGCCGCAGCAGAGATTGTCATTGAGGGTGGAAAGTTGAAGAAAGCATTGACCTTGCGCGTGAGTCCTCAACAAGAAAGCCTGAGCTATTGTCGCAGTGATCAATTTGAAAGGAGGATCAAGAACACCAGATCGTCATCAAGATAGGTGGAAGTGCACTTGATTACAATGGTTATCTGTCTGTACGTTCCCACGAAGTTCGATCTATACGGTCCGTCAGGCTCATAATGTGAATAAGCACCTTTGCCCTTGATTGTATCCCTCACCTTCATGACTTCACACTACTAGCTGACGTTTACATATCACCCTCATGATGTCACTGTGCTGCCGCTGTCTTCTCCGGATTGGAAGTTTGACCCTGTTGGTCCATGCTTCACCACCCCAGATCCAATTGCGCCTCTCTCCTTATCGTCGATCATAAATGCCGTCTCTAACCACGCCTCGGATTTCGTGAAATATTCCATCAACCCCTCCGCAATATTCATCACATCTCCCCACGTAGGTTCATTCAATTAGAGCGCAGAGACGATCCCAAAGAGGGGTGCGCCATGATTGAGAGGATCCTGATAGGAAAAGATGTCGCCCACTGGGGCATTTTTGCCCTTTTTATGGGCGATCGCTTCAACGCTGTCAAGAACCTTTATCATTTCGGACGCTATAAGGGGGACATTGGGTTTTGTTTGCAAGCTCAGGGTTATGGTGGTGCCGCCGATAGGGTATTTAGTTGGGTAGCCATTGGCTGAAATCAAGAAAGGAAAGCGTAAGATTTGAGGATTGAAGGGAACCAGAGATAAGGTTTTTGGACAATGTTGGCCGGCAATGAGTGATATAGAGCTGTAGAGTGAACGCCAGTATTATCCTGAAGGTTGTGAAGAGGATCATCCTGAACAGCCTTGAAGTGTGTACAATTGTGGAAAGTTCAGCAGAGTATGCCTGAGAAGAGAAGTTCTCTCTTGCAATTTCTCATATCAATCAAATGTGAGAAGCGAAAATGAACGCGCATAGATAGTTAAACGCGCACGGACAGTAGTATGCGCATTCGCTCGGTAATGCTGTTATATGTCCATCATGTACCCGCTAAGATATTGTTGAAGCTGAGAAAGGCGCCAACAGAACCGAGACTTTCAAGAGGAAAGGTCATGACTCAATTGAATCGATATAAATCGTATTTAGTTTTGAGAGCGACATACAAAAACCGAGAGATACGAATTTAAGAAAGGGGATTGTAATTATTCGAATAGAGGGGGGGTTTATGACGTTAGTAGGTATAACTGTCAGGGAATGTAAGCCAAATATGGCTGAACCTTTTGTACCCAGCTGCAGTGGTACAAAAGCATTCAAACCTTTTCTAATGGGAGGTGCTACAGAGACACCCCCTTTGCCTACATAAACCCCGCCTAGATCGCTAGATAGACACCCCCCATATTCAGTTATGCCGCATTTTGCCGTAAATATTAGTATGTCTACCGCAGGTAAGCGCCAGCTCGATAGCGTTTCTCTCGGGGCCGTGGATGTAGCAGGCCAGCGCCGATAATAGGCTTTGATAAGTCAGCTTGGTAGCTAGGCTGACTCGGCGACGCTAAAACGGGTTTTTTTTTTAAAAGACGTCGGATTTGAACGATTTGAGGCATAGGCGCGTTTTCCGGCCAGGATAAGGGCGAAAACAACGAAAATCCTATCCGTACTATCTTAAAGCGCTCGCTATACTACCTAGCTATACACTATATTTGAAGACCTGCATATTCAGAATGTAAATGTATATGACGTCGTCGTCGCTGACGGTGTTAATGATGAGGCAGCAGCCTTACTACCATGCGCACGTCATGTTAAAAAAAAATTACAATGAGGTAGCCCCTAAGCTTACCCCCCAGCGAGCCCCTAAGCTGGCCCCTAGGCGCTAGAGTAGGGATCTCCCGGGGGCGGTTCCGGGGCACCCCTAGGGCCCTTATTGCAAATCATTCTTAACATGACGTGCATGCGCCCGCGTCGCCTGAACAGCTATGCTATGTTTTGTTACGGCGACTGAAGCCACTAGCTGAATATGGGGGGGAGCGTCTATCTAGCGATCTATGGGGTGTTTATGTAGGCAAAGGGGGTGTCTCAAAGAATACTAACAAAACCACAACACCATTGAACCAGCGCCAAACGCCATTAGGAATCGAACCCAATATGATATGTATTGAAACCCAGCAAACGGTCTCTGTAGCACCTCCCTACATAAAGCATCAAAGTTGGTACATAGCGAGCCTTAAAGCCCTCGCGCATGATCCTGTATCAACCGTCTGGACTATTAGCAGCCCACCATATATGGATTTCATTTACAATCTCACATCTGGAAATTTCGAAATCAATCCTTTGATCCTCCCGTAAGCCGACGTAATGGACGACGCATCAACAAGCATTCGGCAGAAACCAACAATCGTCTTCGTACCTGGCGCATTTCATACAGAGATGCACTTCGCGCCAATCAGTGACTTTCTGAGCCAACACTCGTTCCCTACCACAACGGCCGAGCTTCCCACGACTGCTCGTGCTACCACAGCCACCTATCGTGATGACGTGTATGCCATTAGATCGGTGCTCGAGAAGCTCGTTGTTGAAGATGGCAAAGACGTAATGTTAGCGCTCCATTCCTATGGCGGGGTGCCAGGCTGTCAGACGGTCAATGGACTAGAAAGAAGCAGGCGCAAAGCAGAAGGCAAGCCTGGTGGTGTAGTACATATCCTTTTCGTTGCTGCTTTGCTGGTGGAACAGAATCAGAGAATGGCGGACGCCTTGGAGGGTGGTAAGGCACCACCGTGGGCTGTGTTCAAGGTAGAGTAGTCCAACAACATCGTATCCGTGGGAGCTAACATAGGACTCTTGGACAGGATGGTTTGCTCTACCCAGTGAATACGCTGTCCGTCTTTTATAATGATCTACCGGCTGAGGAAGCAGAACATTGGAATTCCCTGCTAGTCCCAAAGTCAGCAAGCAAGACTGCTGTTGACGTAGCTGACGTGTGTTATGATCTCGACGTGCCAATTACGTATGTGCTTTGTACAGAAGATCCGATGCTGGCTATGCTTGATGGGATGGTAGCGAAGGTGAAAAGACCAGGGTGGGCTTTGGAATGCACGTCTAATTATAGACAGTGGTGGAGGTTGAACAGTTGATTATTATCTATGGTGTTGCTGTTGCTATATACTTGGTGCGTAAGGCTGGCTTATTAAGTAACGCTAAGCCTAACTAAGTTAGACTGTAGTAGAGATTCTGCCCAGATTCTGCCCAGATTCTGCCCAGATTCTAACACTCCCATTTAGAAGCGACGACGTTATATATTAATAACAGCACTAGTCCATTAAATAATACCCTCTATAACTAGTCCTAGTATAGCCGGTATATAGGCGAACTTATTAGGGCCTACCGGCTTCGTTATATAATTAATAATTATAACCGACGTATTAATATAAATAATTTCTAACTTATACGTTTCCGATATTAATTACCTTATAAAATAGTAGTAGTTCCGAATATACTTAGTACACGAGTAGTTTACTAGATTTAACACTATCTTAATAACTAACTAGTTATTAATATTAAAGCGAATAGAGTTAAGGTTACTATTATTATATCCTAACTCTTTAAAGAGTAAACTAAGGAATAATAACTCTTTAATAATATTAACTTAAACTATATATTTAACTTTAACTATCGATAAAGTATATAGGGTTTACTATTTAGATAATTAAATAATAGGTTTATTTTATAACTATAATATATAATTTAATATAATACAACTAGTGTCTTTATAGTCGGCTTATAAGTTATTAATCTAGAGTATTAATTTACCCTTAGGATTAAGACTAGTATTATAAATATTCGGCCTATAGTATAATCCTAGGTTTATAGTACTAGTTAAATATTTATAAATTCGCTTTATAGTATTAAAATAAATACTAGTAGGGTTTATAGTATAACGACCGTATTTATTAATAGTAAATACTAGATCTGGCTTAGTTATAGTTACTAACTATTATAGTACTCCTACTAAGAATCTATATACTTTAATCTCTTCTCTATTAACTTTATAACCGTCGGGAGCCTTCTATATATCGTTATCCTAATTTATAGAGGTTACCGTCGGGTAGTATTTAAATATATTAATTTACTCGAGTAACTACTTAGCGAAACTAACTTAATTAATATAAATAATATAGTTAGAACGGTCGCGAATAATCTTTATATTTAGATATTATGAGATTTTACCTAAATACTTTATTTTAAAATATTTATCTAATTATTACTTTAGTAAACTAGTACCGGATTTAATAAATATAAGAATAAGAATATCGTCGATATAAATAACTACTATTATTCTATTCTTATAAATAAATATTGAATAATCTTTATCGAGACACTTATATCCATTTACCTAGAAGAAGGTACGAAGAGTATTATATTATTCGCGGGGTAATTATTTAAAACTATATAAAATACACTTTAATAAATAGGTAATATTACGATCCCTATTAATATATCTATATAGTTATTCGATATAGACCTCCTTTTATAATAGTATTTCTAGGAATATTAAAACCACGTTTAAATACTTTATTTCCTAGTCGTATTTAGTTCTTAATATTAATAGGATTCGCTAACTTAAAGACTTCGTTATTAGTAAGAAAATTTTATAGTAATTAAGACCCTCGATTTATTTAAATCTCTTAGTAACTTAACGGGTCTTATACCGTTTAAGTACTTTTATTAAATCTAGTTTAATTATTAATACCTACCGTCTTAATAGTATTTTCTTACCGGGCGGCACCGGAACGAGATCCTAAACTCTACTACTTATAAGGTTATTTAGCTCTTCGGTAAATACCGAATATTATTTCTCCTTATCGGGTTTATTTAATACTTCTTATATAGTTAACGGGATAATAGGAATATTATTTAATTTAACTTTACTAACTCTTAATATAAATCCGCGCTTAGTATATTATTTAGTATTATAGAGTTTGCGATAATTAACTCTATCCTAGTTCCTACTAGTTTTTAATTACGGAACTAGTTCTTTAAAATTATCGTTTAATATTTCTACTTCTTAGATAAGTAATTTAGTTTTTTAAAAAAGTACTTTAGCCTCGTTAAGTACCGGTATAATTATAGAGTTATTAATAATAGTTTTACTAGTAAAGTTATCCTCGTTTATAAACTATATTAATATATAATTAATACTATCTTTAAAAAAGAAATTTTAAACGTTATTATAGTTTTTACCCCTTGATTCTTTATTAATAATAATATCGTTAAATTTTATTTATAAAGCGCGAAAGACTTACCTCTTTTTAGGGTCCTATAGACGGTATTGATTTAATCCTTTATAATTAAGGAATTTATATTTCCTACTCTTATTATCTAGTTTCTTAAATACCGGATCCGTATTATATATATAAATAATATAGCCGAAAGTATATATATAATCGAGTCGGGGTTTGAATCTATACTAGGTCTTAAATAGGGTTATTCTATTAAGTATCTTAATAGGCGAGTAATTTTTATAATAAATTATAAAATTTAAAGCTTCGCCCTATATGAATTAAAGTAATCCGGTATTATTTAAAATACTTTTTACTCTGCCGAATAGGGTACGAAAAGTGCGTTTAGTAACCGGGTTTTAATTTAGATTATAAAGAGTTAATAACTCCTATTAAATCCCGCGTTCTTTTAGAAAATTCTAAACTTTATAATTAATATAAATAATTTTATTATTAGTATTTAGTCGCCTTACCGGATAACCTTAAATTAATATCTAATTTAAGTAATTCTTAGTAGTAACTAGTACGTTGGATTTTCTCTTTAGTATCGTTATAAATATTATATTAATAACGTTATTTATAAAGGACTTAGTATAAGAGTATTCTTTAAATATTTACTTGATTAATCCTCCCCCTACGAGATTAGAGTGTATAAATATACCCTTTATTATTTCCCGTTTATTAGGGTTTTAGCGACGAGGCTAACGAGATAATTTCTTAGTCTATTTTCTTATTATATATAGTTTATATAGTTTATAATCTAGAATTAACTTTTAAAGACGATTTACTTCATTAATATTAATTCTTTTATTTATAGTCGCTAGCTTCTTCATATCCTATATATTTAAATATACTAGATACTAGTATTATTTATCCTAAGAGTAATAATTTACCGGGTAGTTATATAATAATTTTAATATATATAGTATTTTAAAATACTTTAGATTTAGTAAATAATTAGTATCGAGACGTGTTCTTAATAGTACCTTCTTATTTTCAGAATCTATAATATTAAATCTACTATTTACTATAGTAGTAGAATATCCCTTCTATTCGAGAGTAGCGACTAAGAGTAAGTTATAGTCTATTCTAGGTATATAATATATATTAATAAAGATAATTTAATCTAGTTTATTATCGATAATTATTGGATAACGTATAGATCCTATACCTTCTATACGAAGGTATTAACTATTAATCTTATTAAGGGAATCGTTATACGGCTTATAAGAAATAAACTTAATTTTATCCTATAGTATATATACGTTAGAGGCGGTATTTATATAGACTATATCCTCTTTAATATTATATACTATATCGGTATTAATAGATTTCTACTTGGCCGTAAATAATTTAATTTATATAGAATTATTCTTATTTTAATTTTGAACTATAGCCTTATTCGACGTCTTTAATTTCTCTTTTATAAGATATTCTCTATTAGCGGATAGTTTCTAGCCTTTAAGACGTTATATAGGGTTAAGGAAATAGTATTTATTCTTTTTATAACTAGTATAGTTATAGTAAATATATCTATCCTTCTTTTTATCCTTTTTACTATTATTAATAATAAGAGGTATAATAGGAGGCTTCCTTTTACTAAGTTTATTCTATTTATTAAATTTAATTATAAAAGTATATTAATTTTCTTCTTTATCTCTAATTATCTAGTTATATTAACCGATTACTACTATTATATCGTTAATACTAGGTTCTTATTTTAAACCCTTAGCGGATTAAATTATATTAAATAATAAAGGCGCTAGGCTCTCTTTAAGCCCTATTCGAAAGAATATATTAAATATTTATTTAAGTACTATTAACCCTATTTTAAATAAAATTTAATTTACTACTTTAATTTCTAAAGTATAAACCTCGATAGTAGTGTAATATCTAAGGCCGCTAGCGCAGAGCTGGCGGCTTAGTAATAATATAAAGAATATAAGGTAATTACGGGGTTCATTACTAGGTAGTTTTTAAATCCTAGATTTAATAGTAGAACTAATCTCTAAGGATTTTAATAAAACGGGGGAACGCTAACTCGATATAAAATTATTAAGAATTAGAACCCCGCGATACTAAGGCTAGAACCCCGTATCGATAAATAATAATATTATAGAGGTAGCGGGGCGTAGGCGTATATAATATACTAACGCCTTTAACGGGGCGTAGGTGTATATAACGTACTACTACTTTATAATTACCTCTCTTTTTAGGCCTTAGTCCCTAGGTACCTAAATACTTTAGTTAAGAAATATTTATTAAAAAATCTTTAAACCCCCTAAGAGAAATAAGGGAAAAGAGTTATTTAATATAACGGCGTTATTATACGGTAACCTAAATATAAGGTTATATACCTAATCCTTTAATACCTATAGTATTAATTACGGAATAATATTTAATTAAATTACGAAGTTTATTAAAAAACCTTTAAACCCTTTAAAGGAAATAAGGGAAAAGAGTCTTCTAATTTATACTATCGGTTTTATAGCGCTAATATATAGTACTAGTTACGGAGCGATACGAAACTATTTCCTATAGTACTATTATATAGTACTAGTAACGGAAGAGTAATACTATTAAACTACCTCTACTATATAGTAGTATTAGTAGTAAGCGAATAGTATATTTATAAAGCTGTCCCTATAGCGCTAATATATAGTAATAGTAATTAAGTAAATAATATTTCTTTCGTTCCTATAGTGCTATTATATATAATAGTAGCGGAGCGAAATAGTATACACTATCGTTCCTATAGCGCTTGTAGTACTTATAGTAAATATAGTATATTAGATTATTCCTATAATACTTATAGTATTAGTAGCGGAAGAGTGGTAGTTACTTTTACTATATACTTCTATTGTACTATAATAAATACTAGTAGTAAGATACTATATATAAACGGTATAGCCCTAATATTATACCCGGAGATTAATAATAATATAACTACTATAGTAACGATTATATCTATTAATAAGAGTAAAGTGGCGGAGCGGAGGCGCGTATCGACGTATAATAATACTAAAGTATTTAGCGCGACGGTTTATTATATAAATAAACTCGCTCGTTTATTTCTTTCTCTCTTCGTAATTCCTTTAACCTCTTTTATATATTATTACTCTAACTCTATAATAGCGTTCTAGTATTATAACTAATATATAAATAATACTCTCGTTATATATAGTTTTCTTCTAACTCTATAAATAACTCCTATTTACCGATAGTATTAGTTTATTTATATTAATTTATTTTAGATATAAATATACTAGTAAATATAACTAGTCCGCTATTAGCGCGACTACGTAATATTAATTATAATAATAGTTTATTATACTTCGTCGCTCCCTTACCGAGTCTATTTCTATAATTTTAATAATAATTATATTCGAGGTACGTCCCCTCCTTATACACTCTATTATATTAATCGCTACGGAATCGACCGTTATATAAAGGTAAACTATAACCGTAAGCTTTAAAGCGGTATATATTAATAATAATAAATCCCTAAACTTTTCCGAAGGAAAGTAAGGAGGTTTATATATTAATACGCCCGTATTAGTAATAGGACTCCTAAAGAAGAACGTAAATATAAATTAATAAATAAAGAAATTACCTAATAATATAAAATATACGGTAAAATAATAATAATTAATAGGTAAACTCCTACTATAATCGCTAATTTATAAAATTAATTAACGGCGGCGAACTAGCGTATTAAGGAATTAAAGGCGATAAATAAGGTTCTCGAAGAAAAGGCCGAGAGTTTCCATTAATATAAACGGGACCTAAAGAGCCCTAAGGAAGATAATATCCTTAAGGATTATACTAAAGAGACTATATCTTTTTTTAATAATTCCGATAATAACTAAATCTTTCGTGCGATATAGTAGCGATATCGAATTCTTTTTTTTCTTAAATCGGCGCTAGTTAAGTTTACCTAGATATATTATTTAATAGTATATTCTAGGCGTCTATATAAATTATATTTAAAATAAAAGTATTTTTATAAATACGATATCTTATCGTTATTATATATAAATAGTTTAATAGTAAATTAAATTTAGTTATATCTTAAAACTGTATAATAAAGTTATAAGTATAGAGGAGAACGTCCGTTATATAAGTATTAATATAAAAATAGTAATATTTATTTTTAACGTCGGCTCCGTTTACTCCGTCTTATTATTTTATACGACTAGGCAATCTCTTTAATTATATTTATATATTTATATTTACTACCCGCCTATTTAAAGGCTTTAATTAATTTATTAATATTAATAAATTCTTCGTCTAATAATTATTAATTATATTCTTCGCCTTAATTAATTTATTTAACTTTATACTAGATACCTTCTTTATTTTTAATTTTATTAATTACCTCTTCTACCTCCTATAGCTTATTATTATTAATAAATTCGGGGGTTTATATAAAAGATTCCGCCGTATTAACGTAGTCGCGAAGATAATATAACTTAAGTAACGATATATAAAAGGTATTATAAATTCTATATATAGAAAGTAGTAGTAGGCGGTAAATTTATACTCCTATTTTATTAATAATCCTAAAGGGCCTTATAAATTTATAGGATAATTTCTTATTCAGGCGCTTTTACTTTAGGTTTTTTATTATTAATATAACTAAATCGTTAACCTTATAACTTTATAGTTTATATATTTTATTATACTATTTAGCTTAATATTCGGTAGCGCTTTATAAACACTTTATAATTTTATTCTTTAAAATTTATAATTATCGTACTTTATTATTTATAGTTAATACTCTTTTTTCCCTAAAATCGTCCTCGACCTCCTAGCGGATTTTAAGATAATAACTATATATATAAAAAAACGGCGTCGTTCCGATAACGGTACTTTAACTATTATTTATTAAGAATTCTATTATAAATAGTAATCTAGCCTAATTAATTTATTTATTATTAATAAATATACGTAAATAGTACTCTAGTACTTAATTTTAATACTTTATTTATTTATCCGTTTAAGGGTAAAAGGTAGTATTTAGGCGTCGTTTAATTTTCGAATAAAAATATATAGCCGATTAGAAGGCGCTTGTAAAAATAGAGCCTCTATCGCTAACGATATTATTAGGTATATTATAGCGGTAAATAATTTTAGAATAAAATACTTCCGCTAGCTAAATAGTATCGATTTTAATAATTATAAATATATATTTAATTATTTTCGTAAATCGATTTATAACGATAAAGATAGTATTATAAACGGTACCTTTATATTTATTAAACGGTAAATTAATTATAAAGTCTATAAAAATCTCCTTCTAAGACTGAGTAGTAATAGGAAGCGAATTTAATTCGTTATATAAATAATATCGCGGCGCCTTCGTCCGTTAATATATATCGTAAATTTTAATATAGTTCGTAACTTACTTTAAATTACTCTCCTAGAAGAATTTTCGAGTAAATAATTTATATAATTTCGTAGCGCTAAAGTAGCTTATTAGAGGATTATTATAATATCTCTTTATAAACTCTTCCCTTAGAGCTTTATTCTTTAATATATAAAGGCGACCGTTATATTTTAATAATCCCTCAGAGTCTATAGTCTATACTTTATTCTTTATATAACGGCGGTTCTTTAATATATTCGCTTTAGTTCGAAAAAAACTTACCTAATTATTATAGACTTATAATTCCCGAATTAATATTTTAATAAATCTTTTAGGATTATCGTATATAGTTTTAAATATTACTATAATATCCCGCCTTAAAATTACTACTTTTAATTTTATAATTTAAAAAGTAGAGGTTATAATTACTTTAATTTCCTTATCTTCTTCCGATAACTAATCGTTAGTCCAAAGAGTAAATTTATTCTAAAGCGTTAATAATAATTTAATATTTAACGGCGATACTCTCTTATAATTAAAATACCGCGACGGTATATTAATAGGATTTAATTTTCTAGCCCGATAAAAGATTTTAAAGTTATAGGTAGTTAATTTAAATACCTAACGGGCCTATCTAGAATTTAACTCCTTCTACTTTATAAAACTCTTTAGGTTATTATAATTAATCTAGATTTTAATATAATAGAGGCTACCTTCTAGGTAGTATCGCTATTATTTTATTACCACTACGATAACGAGTAATTCTTGATTATAAGTTTTATAGTTTTATTTTAGGGGATTTAATTTTTATAATTAAAATATTATAGGGCGCTAATAATTATTCTTATTCTATTACGATAATATAAAGTTAAGGTTAAAATTAGAAGTATCCGTCTTTATACGTAATTATTTAGTTAGATTGTAATAGCGTAGAAAAGGCGTGTTTACGAATATATCTCGTAAGATCTAAAACGCTTCCGTAGCGCCGTCTATTTATTTTAACGGATTTATTTTCTTATCTACTTTACTACCCTTAAATAGGTTAGTAAACGGCGTAGTTATATTAAAATAATTATAAATAAACCGCCTATAGAAGTTAACGAAGCCTAAAAAGATTTATACTTCCCGATATATTTTTAGTTAAGGTTATTTCTTAATAGTCTTAATACGTTCCGGGTCTATAGTTACTTTATTAATAAATATAATAAAACCTAAGAATTCGACTATTTCGGTATTAAATTAGTATTTCTTAAGGTTAATAAATAGCTGGAACTAATATAATTATTTAAATATTTATTTAATATACCGCTAATACTCCGCCGGATTAATACTATAAATTAGGATATTATCTAGATATACTATACACGTTATATCTACTAAACTTATAAATATATAATTAATATAAATTTAAAACGTCGCCGGTACGTTAGCGAGCCTAAAAGGTATAATTAAATATTCGAAATAACTATAACGAGTTCGGAAAATAATTTTTTATTTATTACCCTCTTTAATCCGGATTTTATAATAAATATCCTTTAAGTCTAACTTTATAAAGATTTTAAAACCGTATAAACGGTCTAATATCTCGGTAATTAAAGGTAACGGGTATCGATTCTTAATAATTACCGTATTTAAATTTTAATAATCTACGTAAAGACGTAGCCTACTATTCTTTTTAAGTATAAAAAGAATAAGTATTTTAATTAAAGATATTAAATAACGGATCTAGCTCTTATAAAATAAAGATTCTAAATAACGCCGTAGCTCCGATAATTTAGTTTAAAATAAATTATAAAGAGGCTTATAAGGCGGTTCTTTATTAATTTTTATCTTAATAATATAATCCCCTTATTTAAAAATAAGTAGAGTACTCGCCTTTTTATTAGAAAAAATATTATAAAACTTTATAAATTCCTTAAGAATCTTTAGGTTAAAAAGTTCTTCCTATTCGCCTTATATTACTATAACGTATATAACCGCGAATATATTTAATTCGTTTTTAAAACTACTAGTGAATTTAGCCGGTTCCTTAATTTAAAAATTACTAGAATTAACCTTAAACCGTTATTAGTCCGTTTTAAAATTAATTAATATTTTTAATTAACGTAATTTAAATATACCTAGAATAACGTTTAAATCTTTAAAGTCGATAGTGTAGAATAGAGTATTATATTTACGCCCTTAACCCTAACTATCGATTATTTAATAATTTAATTAATACGCGTTATAGTAATATATACTTTACCCGCTAATTAACGGTAAAGTAATATTATAAAGTTCTAAATCGTTCTTAACGACGAATTATTATAAAATTAAATTAATTTACGCTTTAGAGTTAATTAAGGTAATAAATTATTTAATTTTACTTTAAAGGATAATTTAACCCTTAGAAAGAATAAAAAGATATATCTTTATTAATTATTTTTCTTACTCTTCTTCCGAGGCGTGAGTTAGGTTTAATCGTTTTTTACCAATATCGCGCCGACGTTTATAACTAACTTATCTATATCGGGATATCTAGGTTTAATATAGCCTTCTACTTTATAATAATAATAAATAATCTTATTATACGAAGAATTAGTAGTATTAACTTTACGCTTATTACTCTTCTCTTTTAAATACGCCTACTTAATACTATCGCCGGCGTTAGATTTAATAATTCGGTTTATTATAAGTTTTCCTTTATTAAAGTTCTTTAATTAGGAGGCCGAATTAAAATTAAAGCCACTTATTAACCGTATATACTTTAAATTCTTTTCTTATATAATAGCCTAGGTAAAAATTTCTTCCCTTTAAATAAATATATTACCGGTATTAAAGATCTTATTTTTAAATTTAGGTTTAAATTTAGTTAAAAAGAAATTTACCTTATACTCCTCCGAAAACGGGGGTAACTAGGCTTTTATTTCTTTAAAATAAACCTTAAATAACGATATTTTTTAATAAGACTATTATTTAGCTTCCTCCTACTTTTTATAAACGAGGAGATAACGGTTAATTAAATCCGCTATTAAATTAAAAAGAAACTTTTTAAAAAAGCTAAATATAATACTAGTTAAATTATATAAATTATAGTATTTATACTACTACGTTAAAGGGTTACCTTCTAACGAGTTTATATAGTATATAATCCTTAAATAATCGGTAGTAAAATATTTAGGACTAATTAAAAATTTAATATTTACATCGCGGAACTAGTATAAATATTTACCTTCGCTCGTACCTTTATAAAAACGTATTTTATTAAAGTATAATATTTTCGCCTTAATAAGAATATCCCTATTAAATATAATTAAATTTATTACTATTCTACTAGTAGGTATAATAATTAGGGGACCTTTATTATAAATAATAGATTCCGTTAACGCTCCGCTAGCGAGTATAAAAATAGTAGGATTATATAACTTTTAATTTTAAGTTTATAATACCCCTAATTTTTATTATTATTTAAGGCGACGGTTTTCTTCTTTAATAACTTTAAATTATACGTCTAAAGTCTCTTCGGGGGTAGTAATACCTTCGAATTCGTTATTATTTTTACGGCGGGGGTCGTTAGAGGGGGCTTAATCGATATTATTATTATTAAATTTTTCTAGACGTCCTAAGGTTAAACCCGATATTATAATAACGATAAGTCTTTTCTTTAGAAAGATTTAAAAGATTAGAACTATAATACCTAAAACCGTTAGCGCAGAGCTAGCGGCTTAGTAATAATATAAAAAATATAAAGTAATTACGGGGTTTATTACTAGGTAGTTTTTAAATCCTAGATTTAATAATAAAACTAATCTCTAAGGATTCTAATAAAACGGGGGAATACTAACTCGATATAAAATTACTAAAAATTAAAACCCCGCGATACTAAGGCTAGAACCCCGTATCGATAAATAATAATATTATAGAAGTAGCGGGGCGTAGGCGTATATAATATACTAGCGCCTTTAACGGGGCGTAGGCGTATATAATATACTACCGCTTTATAAATAGTATATTTTAACGAGTCGACTCTTAAGATTTTAAATATTACTTTATCTCTAGTACCTAGATTACTCTCGCTATATAATTTTATAAATATAGTTTATTAGCTAGCGATTAACTCGATATCTTTTATATATTTCTATAGGCCTTCTTTAATATAGAATATTATCTTAGTTATAGTTTTAATATTCTTTTTATCTTAAATCTTAATCTCCTTTTACTATTCTAATAACTCTTTTTTATAGTCCTCTTTTTCCTCTTTAATAGGGGGGTCTTTTATTTCTAATTTTATAAAAGTAATAAATCGGAACTCTTTATTTAATATTATTTAATCGATATTATTAAAGACGTATTTATCTATTATTTCACGTTTAAATTTAAGTTAATTCTTCGGTTTATTTAACTTCTTAATTTTAAACCCTAGGTAATCTATTATAGTTATTAATTAATATTATATAGACTAGATTTAAAGATAGATCTAGGGGTATTATTAAAATCGTTATATACGCGATTTAATTACTTCTTTAAACGTGTTTACTAAGAGATAGCGAATATTAAACCTAGGTTTATAACTCTTTAAAATATACGTTTAATTATAAATAGTAGTAGAGGTTAAATAGTTGATTATTATTTATAGTATTACTATTATTATATACTTGGTACGTAAGGCTCTTACTAAGCAACGCTAAGCCTAACTAAGTTAGACTGTAGTGGAGATTCTGCCCAGATTCTGCCCAGATTCCAATAGTGGGACGTCAAGAGGATGGGTGGAGGATATTCGCCCTTTCTAAGTAGGAAAGAGGAACTAGTCCTGGTCATGGAGAAATGTTTGGGTTTTCAATGAGAGCAATATAGACAATCATGCCAAGGCTCCCCACTTTTGATTACCGCTGCTACCTAGTCCGGCGAGGGAGCCGTACGCTAGATCTAGAATCTGGAATAGGGAATTACAAATTTGCAAGAATAGGGGAACAGTGAAATGCCCTCAATGACTATGAAAATGCACTAATATTCTGAGGCTGTTTTAGCTTGGCTCTTGGTGTATTTAGTTTTGGGGTTCCTCCAAGCACCGGACGCGTCCAGCACCTACTTTCCACGTCTCCCCGTTCAGCTAATACCGATGGAGCGATCGGACTGCTCATTATAATGTATCCAATACTCTGCAAAGTCAAGTATGAGACTTTGCACCCCGCCTTCAGAAAAAGTGAAATATGGATTTATGTCTCATCAACTGGATTGTAGCGCCTTTTCTGATGGTAATGCTCTCCTCTTGACTTCTAGAGGGATCTGACTGACTGATTGCGTTTATAAGCCCGTCTTGTCCTGGGCGTTCTTACCAGACTAGTCTTCGAGAAGGACTGATCGTGGTGGGACTGGCGAGATATATTGCTATGGTACGCTTTGGCTCCTTGATAATGCCTTCTCTCAAAGCGCAAGAGGCTGACAATTCGTCACAGGTGCTGATATGGACCGGGCTGGCGGAGGGTTGGCACCAGCGTCGCGGTCTTCTTGGGCATCCCCTTGGCAGCCGCATTTCTCACTCGAGCCATGATTCGTCACATAGCGAGCCCAAGGTAGCGAGGTTTTTCTGAAATAGGCGAGCCCGTGGTCCCTGATCTGCCTTCTCTTTCTACAACTTCGTGGGGAGAACTCCCCTAGCGACACTCATAGGAGGATCGGCTCTGGACAGACCTCCTAGGATATGGAGCGATGCAATTAGCGGGTCTTTGATTAAGACATTTCGCTACTAATTCGGGCTTCTCCTGGAAGTTTATACCAGGAGAATTCTTCAAGGGCTTAAGCAGCTTAATCAGCGGGATTCGGTAATTAGCCAGGGTCGTGATGCAGAGACACCCCCTTTCCTTGAAAAGACACCCCCTATTTCCTTAGATAGACACCCCCGCTATATCCGACTAGTGGGCGCGGTCGTCGCAGTAATGCAGCCGCGATTTGTTCGGAAGACGCAGGCGTACTAGTAGTAAGGCTGGCACCTCATCCCTAACACCGTTAGCGACGACGACGTTATATATACTTAGATTCTGAACAGATAGATCATTACATGATGGGTATGAGAGGTGTTTCAAAAAAAGCTCGCCCGCGATCAGAACGGGAAATAACCAGGGAGCAAGCGGTGCTGAAGGGCGGATGAAGCTATTTTCGAGGCCTGGTATGCGCTTGGCGCCTCTTTTTAAAGTTCACTGAGGCTGGATCTAAGCTCTCCATAAGGAAAACTGCACTCGCTGGTTTAGGCTTTAAGAAAACTTTCGGTCCGTTTGCAACATTGCTACTAAGTACAAAGACAAATCGGTAAGGCTTCGTAGAATAAAAGACATCCAAGTTTAAACATTCTTCGAACATTTCCACTTTGTGGCACCAGTGGCGATTGAAACATTTTGAGTCATATTGAAGAGGGTGTCTGTAACTTTTGGAAGTCGTTTTGGAAGCGGTTCCAGAATAGTACTTCGGTAGGACCAGTAGAACGGCGGAACATGATTCTTTCTACTCTTTAGTGGAAGAACCCGATGATCTTCTCCGGCTCTGGTCGAAATCTAGAATGGCGCCCATCGTACAATTCGCAATTTGCAAGTTCAGAGAAAGAGACTCCGAAAATTTGAGAAGAACGACGACGACACGGGCTAAAAATCCATCCCTCCCTGAATTAGCCTGAACCCTAGACAGCATTGTCCACAGATCAGCCATAAACCTGAATCCATACACTCCTTACAATCACAATAAATACTTCCACCCCACCACCAAATCGAAAACCTCAATTCTAGTAATCTAGCGACCAATCAAACATCAAATCCTCATCTCGGCAACTCTAGCCACACCAATCCAGCATTGGAAAATGGTCTGAGTACCCTAAAGATACAGAAGATCCCAGACAACGGCGAAATATCCATTGAATAAAATGTTGCCCGAACTTACAGTTCGTTCCCTTGGAGCCACTGTTCTGTGGCATATGCGAAGCCCATTTCAAGCTCAACTTGGTGGCCGTTGATGTTGCTATTTAGAAAACAACCGTTCTTCGATGCATTTCGTGGATATGGGCACATTTTCCCAGTGGATGTTCAGACGAAATCGCGTCACCTTGTAATGGTTTACCCTTTATTTTCGTCGCTGGCTGCCTTCATAGGCAGGGTTGACATTCCTTGTTGGTAGGTAGTATGTGAGGGAAGTCGTATCCATGATTGGGATCAGTCGAGAGGAAAAGCGCTTCAGCGCAGATGAGCGAGAGGAGCCAGATCGCAGTATGAAATTAAAACGATTCCACTACTTCTAACAGTAACACCGGCCCATCCCAAATGCGCGATTAGCTACTATAATTACCTAACCAGCAATCCGAACATCCTACATCATCGTCACTATCCACTCCTTCCACCCACTCCACCCATTCCCGCCAACCTCCAATTCCCTACCCAGTGCATGCAATCCCGCATTTCTGGCACTGTCCGCAGCACTATCATCTCATATCAGCCGGTTGTCCTCCTCCATATGAAACTCCCCAGCCAGGCACGCATTTCTACCATCGCCGCCCAAGCATCCCTCGACTTCTTCGTGCTCAAGACCTTCGGTGGGCATGCCGAATGCCAGTGTGGCAAAGATGGTGGCGAGGAGGAGTGGGAGACCCATTTTGGGTGGTCGGACCGGGGTTGTGGTATGGGGCTTGAGGGACGAGATGAAGTCAATTGGCTTGATTGCGTGAAGAACTCCCTGGTAGTATTTTGATGTGATGAGTGCTGTCTAGCAAGCGAAGATGGAGACGAGTATATAATGGTGGCTACTAATTTAGCTGGTATCTCCCCAACGCACCACCACAGCCCCTCATGATGCATAGCTCTCCCAACCCTGGCCCTGCTCAATTCCGATCTCATCGACGTTGCATGAGAAGATGCTGAAGCCCGCCTTACGCGTCCGCGGCTTAGCTGACAGGGCAGTATTAGCATCCTCGCTTGAGCGCCTGCCAATGTTGTATTAGATCAAATTCTGCCATACGACTTGCAGCGAGGAGGGACACGAGAATCATGCGAAGTGGAACAGAAGTCCACCACTGTGCATAAATTCGGGGTGCGTTCGTTGGCGCCGGTTATTTGCTATGTGGGATATCATGCTCGCAAGCTGTTGGGAGAGAAGGAAATGATAGCCGAGGAATTTTTTTCTTCACTAGCAGGTTTGTCATTATAAATAATGAAGTAGCATCAAAGATGGTGTCACAGGGAGAGATCTGCACAAAATCTGAAGGCTATAGGTTATTGTAGATGCTTAAGGAGGTACTGGCTCGCTTTGTACTGGACTTTGTACTGGCCGGTCTTCGGTTGGCCGACTCTGAGCTGGCTGGCTCGGCTCTGACTGGAGTTGCGGCGGCTGACTCGGCAACGGCTGGCTTTGCAACGGCTTTTCGTCAACCAGCGGATCGTGCACTTTCTGCATGTACACTTCTTGCCTCTGTGGCGGTGGGGAAGGTGCCCGTTCCGTTCTCATTGGCGTGCTCTGCCTGGGAGGAGTTGAATACTCCCGTCTAAGATGAGCTGGTGGGCTCGGCAAGGGTGGCAACTGTCTTTCCTGTATCCTTCCCGGGATTGGTTGGGGCTGATACGGTGGACTTGGCAACTTGCGCTCCCGCACAGGCTGACTTGGCGAAGGATCCTGTTGTATGGGCTCGCTACCCGCCGTATGAGCCCTCACTGGCTCTGCATGCCGGTCTCTCTCTACGCTTTGACGAGTAGCTTCGTGCAGCTGCGAGTAAATGTCCTTCTCATACTGCGTCTGAACATGGCCATCCGCGCCGTTCGACTCATGTTCATGGTCCGTCATCCGTGCTTGTGGCGCTTGGTATGATGCTTTGCGTGCTTGGTACGCTGCCATTGGTATTGTCGTGTCGTATGGCTTCTGTGAAATTTCAGTCGCAGAACGATGAGTATCTAGCCGCTCCTCTTGCCTGCTTGCTGGTGCAAACTGAGAATTTGATGGTGATCTTGAAGCAGGCGGCGGCAGCTTTTCTAGATTTTCCGGGACTGCATCCCTTGCGACGACCTTGGACGGGCTCCGACTCCGCTCCTTGTAGTGATGTTCCGGTACCTTTCCCCTTCCTGGTTCGTCTTCTTCGGATTCTTCCCCTAGAAGCTCTTCATCTCGAACGCCTTGCACCTCCCTACTAGCGTCTCTTGTTGACCTTCTCCCATCAATGCTCTTCCCATCCCCATCGCTACCTGTATCCATCTCTTCGGCTGGGGCAGGCTTCGTCCTCGGGACAAAGGGATGATCCTTCAGCTCCTGTTCTTCAACGTCTTTCCATGAGCACTTGGCATGCTTCTTAGTGCACCCCATACAGGCCGTCAGATTCTTGAGGCAGTCCATGTGCAGTCTCCTACACCGATCGCAAGGAGGTTGAACCCGATCTCCGCGATTGAGTTGCTCCATCCGTGCCATCATGTCAGCCTTGTAGGGTCCACTATCATCGAAGCGGTCTGCAAGAGGGGGTTTGACGTAGGGTAGGAGTGATGAAGGGGTATTGGGTATAGCAACTGGAACGGACTGGGATTGCGATTGGGGTGAAGCATTATTGAGCAACAAGTTGGCGTATTCCATGCTATCGGTAAACTGCTTCGGTTTCGATGTAGAAATAGGGGGAAATGCTCGGACAAGTGGGTTCGAATCTCGTCGAGCGTGGCGTTGGACGGGCTCGTTACCCATCTGAGAGTTTCTGCTAGTGAATTTGGACAGCAATTCCGCCCTTGTTGCGGCAGATACCCCATGTTGTGTGCCATTTGTGAGGGATGGTCCCGAAATTTGCGTAGAAGCTGGAGTGTGCGAGCGCTCTGGGACTACTGGTGGGCGTGAATTGACGGCTACAAACCCCCCGGTTGGCGAATTTGATGCTCTATCAGAGTTCCCGTTGACGTGCGATCTTGGTGCTGCAGAATTCTCATTCCCACGATTTGATGGGCTCTTCCCTTCTTCCTGCCCAGTCGCAGCGGCTTCAGCCTCCCTCCTCTGCACAATCGCATTCCTCCTATTCCTCAAACGATGATTCAACTGCCTCGCCCTCGCGCTCACTTGATCAGCCAGCTGGACCACACTGCCTAGTCTTCCCTCCAAGATCTCCAGCGTCCCCAGCTCCTTCTCCTCATCCCCCGCTATCGGCTGTGGCGGAATCATATTTTGCGGCATACCGCTCTTCACCAAATGGTAGTCATCTTCATTGATCTCAACCCGGCATTGTTTCGTATAGAATTGACACACCCGTACGCTATCGCGCATCTTATCTAGATTGAATTGCTCGGGCTTGTTGCGGGCAAATTCTACTACGTCCAGCCAGCCGACTGTCGTACCTTCCTTGCCATGGGTCTTGAGCACTCGTGGGGGACCGTCGAAGAGTCGCTCAAATCGTTGGATAAGTATGGGTCCGAGAGGGCGCGCTCCGAGGTTACCCGCCATAGATTCGTGACGTTGTAGGACCCCGTCATAATCGGTGATGAGAGTGAGGAGGGATGGCAGAGGGTCATCGGTTGATATGAGGGGTAATATTTCGGGATATTGCCGTGCTAAGTAGTTGATTTGGAGGTGCGCAGACGGGGTTTTTGGGGTTTTTGTTGGCGGTGTCGACAACACTGGTGGGGACTGACTCCGTTTCCTTTTGTGAGATGAATGGTCTGCTGGTTGCAACCGTGGCGAACCCATATGGTCCATGGCTGGAAGCTCAGAGGGGGAAAACTAGACCAGCTTCCAGGGTAAGAAGGCCGTCTTTTGCTGTTGATGGTACGTCCAGGAAAGCGAGGGCGGAACTAGCGCGGTCAAGGCGGACGAGGGGAGGAGCGGAGTAGAAACCAGCGTACTTTTCACCGATGTAGATGAAGCGAAGGGAAGGAGAACATAAGAAACCGGCAGCTAGGATTCGCGGAAGTAGAAGATAACAAGAGCATATGCCTAGGCCTCGTCAGCAGCGCAAATCAGCAAGTGGAGCAAGGAAGCAGCGGTGGCCGCTGATTCCCGCCCAATCGCCTCTATTTCTCGGGTTCGTTCTCGGAGCCCCGAGGCACTCAGGCGGTCGCCAGGTCGGATGCGCCCACAACCCACCTTTTCGGCAGTGGCAGCGACGGTACCCCTCCAATCATTCCCTAGCCCCCCCTTATCTGCCTTGGGGCGCGCACACGCTGCATAATCTGTCCTTCCACGCAACAAAACATATGCGCGTGAATGTCTGAGCGAGGCAATTTCAGAGGTCGTGGAGGTGGGGGTAATAGCAGAGGAGGAGGTGATCGAGGAGGTCGTGGTGGAGGAGGAGCAGGGCGAGGCGGCCATGCTCAAGGAGAGAAGCCCAAGAAAGAGAACATACTCGACTTGACGAAATACATGGACAAGGAGATTAGTGTCAAGTTTAATGGAGGGAGAGAGGGTACGTCAGATTTAAAGAATTTTAGGAGCTTTGGTGTGGACATAAGCTAATGATTCACGAACGATACAGTGACTGGAACATTAAAGGGCTATGATCAGCTTATGAATTTGGTGCTGGATGATGTTAAGGAATTGCTACGAGGTATGGTAGTCCTTCCTTGCTACATGTATAGTCACTTGTTGGCGTTCAGTGAGCTAACCCATGTGTCTCAGATGACGAAGGCAACGAATCCTCTCGCTCCCTAGGCCTCATCGTCGCTCGCGGCACCCTCCTCGTCCTCATTAGCCCTCTCGATGGAAGCGAGCAGATCCCCAATCCATTCAATCAGCAGGAAGAGGAATGAGAAACACGCTGGGACAAGGTCAAAGAAAAACACCCCCGCATAATGTCGAAAGAAGGACAGGGCAGGGGAAAGCCAGCCTAGATCTCAGCAGAAGATGCTACGAGCAGTATGCTTGCGTGATACCCAAAAGCGGTGGTACTTGTGTCTACGGCCATAGCACAACATGTAGACTACTTGAGATTAATAGTTGAAGCTGAAACAGGCTTCCATGGAATTTGATCAAGATCAGGACATCGGGCAATGGCAATTACCAGTGTTTGACGATAGTCTCAATGCCGGCTGCTACACCTTACTTGTGTCCAAGAGATGACGTTCAAAGACCTCCAAAATGCCACTGATATAGGTTGGAAACCTAGCGACTGTCACAATGTCATAGCAATGGACCCGATATACAAAAGCATGAATTTAGTATTTACTCTCCCTATCCTACGCTAATATGCACTCAAGAAACGAAATATCATCGCACATGATCAGAAGTAAATATCGGAGTACTATTTTCTACTTTTGGTAAGTACCTTAAAAGGTCTATAAACAATAAGAGCGCTAATAATCCCCGAACTCCCCATACTACCAAGTATCAAAAAACTTCTACTTTATTCCTAATACTTTAGATACTCAGTATCATCGCCTATAAAAAAGATTAACCTATTTATATTTTATCCTCCGCTAATACTACTTTATAGATTCTACCGCCTCGCGTCGCCGATACTTCGTTTCGAGGATATGAGCTTTATTCTTTTTCTCGATTTTCTTAATCTCTTATTTAATTAACTTTAGAATAAGACTAACTCTTTTAATCGCGGAGTTTTTAGAGTCTTTCTTAGATAGACGCTTTATAACCCGATAAATTAATACTTTTTTCCTTAACCTACTAGCCTTTCTTCTTAATCCCTATTTAGAAAGAGTTTATAGATCGACGGGGTTATAAATCTTCTTATTAATTTTATCTTCGTTATCCGTACCCTTCTTTACCGTCTAAGTATTAAGTTTAAAATATAACTCTAAATTATTATCTAGGTCTCGATAATTAAGATCTTAAATTTCCTTATCTTCTTTATTATTAATTTCGATTAACTAGGGAGGTAGTTTAATTATATTTATATCCGGCTCCTCCTTTAATTTATCTTATCTAGAGAGTTTTTAAAAGTCTTAAACTTCGCGTCCTATCCGAAGATTCCGATAACGGGAAAGTATAGTTTCTTCTATAATATTAAAGAACGCCTATTTTTCTATATTTTAACACTACGTTTTATAATTAATATTATATTAATAGTAGTTAAAAATAGTTTAATTCTCGGGATACTCGATACTCTTTAGATAGCCCGAGTTTATAAATTAACTATACTAGCGATAACTAATAAAAACGGTTAATAGAGTATCGTTATATAGTTAGAACTCGAAACCGACCTCGTTTTATATAATTTAAATTTAATTTCTTAATAATTATTTAATCTAGTCTAAGAAATTCCGTAGAGATATTTATATTAAAATATCGATATTTATTATCGTAGTATATTTAACTTTATAATTATACCTCTTTTTTATTATCCGAAGACGTGTATAAAAGAAGTCATTATTTTATTTAATTTAACGTTCGATACGCGCCCGCTTTAAGAATAGAAATAAAATACCGTTCCTAAACTATAGTATTTTTAGAATCGCGCAGTATTATAAAAACTCCGAGATAATATATAATTATTTATAACGATAGATAATTGTAAAGTAGTAATATATTATATACGCCTACGCCCCGTTAAAGGCGCTAGTATATTATATACACCTACGCCCCGCTACTTCTATAATATTATTATTTATCGATACGGGGTTCTGGCCTTAGTATCGCGGGGTTCTAATTTTTAATAATTTTATATTAAATTAATATTCCCCCGTTTTATTAAAATCTTTAGAAATTAGTTCTATTATTAAATCTAGGATTTAAAAACTATTTAATAATAAACCCCGTAATTATTTTATACCTTTTATATTATTACTAAATCGTTAACTCTATATTAACGGCTTTAAATATTATAATTCTAATCTTTTAAACCTTTCTAAAGAAAAGACTTATTATTATTATAATATCGGGTTTAACCTCGGGACGTCTAAAAGAATTTAATAATAATAATATCGATTAAACCCCCTCCGACGACCCCCGCCGTAAAAATAGTAGCGAATTCGAAGGTATTATTACCCTTAAAAAGACTTTGGACGTATAGTTTAAAGTTATTAGAGAAGAAAACCGTCGCCTTAAATAATAATAAGAATTAGGGGTATTATAAATTTAAAATTAAGAATTATATAATCTTATTATTTCTATACTCGCTAGCGGAGCGCTAGCGGAATCTATTATTTATAGTAGAGGTTCTTTAATTATTACGCCTACTAGTAAAATAATAATAAATTTAACTACGTTTAATAAGGATATCTTTATTAGGGCGAAAACACTACGCCCTAATAAAATACGTTTTTATAAAGATATAAGCGAAGGTAAATATTTACGCTAGTTCCGTAATATAAATATTAAATTTTTAATTAGTCCTAAATATTTCACTACCGATTATTTAAAGATCGTATATTATATAAACTCGTTAGAAGGTAACTCTTTAACGTAGTAGTATAAATACTATAATTTATATAATTTAACTAGTATTACGTTTAGCTTTTTTAAGAAATTTCTTCTTAATTTAATAACGGATCTAGTTAACCGTTGTCTCTTCGTTTATAAGAAGTAAGAGGAAGTTAAATAATAATTTTATAAAAAGATATTATTATTTAAGGCCTACTTTAAAGAAATAAAGACCTAGTTACCCCCGTTTTCGGAGGAGTATAAAGTAAATTTCTTTTTAACTAAATTTAAATCTAAATTTAAAAATAAAATTCTTAATATTAATAATATATTTATTTAAAGGGAAGAAATTCTTACCTAGGCTATTATATAAAAAAAGAATCTAAAGCGTATATAGTTAATAAATAGTTTTAATTTTAATTCGGGTTCCTAGTTAAAGAACCCTAATAAAGGAAAATTTATAATAAATCGAATTATTAAACCTAATACCGGCGATAGCGCTAAATAGGCGTATTTAAAGGAGAAGAATAATAAGCGTAAAACTAATACCGTTAATTCTTCGTATAATAAAATTATTTATTATTATTATAAAATAGAAAATTATATTAAACCTAGATATCCCGATATAAATAAACTAGTTATAAATATCGGCGCGGTATCGGTAAAAAACGATTAAACTTAATTTACGCCTCGGAAAAAGGGTAAAAAAAACGATTAATAGAGGTATACCTTTTTATTCTTTTTAAGAATTAGATTACCCTTTAAGGTAAAATTAAATAACTTATTACTTTAATTAATTTTAGAGCGTAGATTAATTTAATTTTATAACGGTTCGTTATTAAGAATAATTTAGAATTTTATAATACTATTTTACTACTAGCTAAAGTAATTAACGGGTAAAATATATATTACTATAACGCGTATTAATTAGATTATTAAATAATCGATAATTAAAATTAAAGACGTAAATATAATACTTTATTTTATATTATCGATTTTAAAGATTTAGACGTTATTCTAGGTATATTTAAATTACGTTAATTAAAGATATTAATTAATTCTAAGGCGGACTAATAGCGGTTTAAAATTAATTTTAATAATTTATAAATTAAGGAACCGGCCAAGTTCACTAATAATTTTAAAAACGAACCGAATATATTCGCGGTCGTATATACTATAATAGTGTAAAGTGAATAAAAAGAACTTCTTAACCTAAAGATTCTTAAAAAATTTATAAAGTTTTATAATATTTTTTTTAACGAGAAGGCGAGTACCCTATTTATTTTTAAATAAAGGGATTACGTTATTAAGATAAAAGTTAGTAAAGAACCGCCTTATAAACCTCTTTATAATTTATTTTAAATTAAGTTATCGGAGCTACGACGTTATTTAAAATCCTTACTCTATAAGGGCTAGATCCGTTATTTAATATTTTTAATTAAAGTATTTATTCTTTTTATACCTAAAAAGAATAATAGGTTATATTTTTACGTAAATTATTAAGATTTAAATATAGTAATTATTAAAAATCGATACCCGCTACCCTTAATCACCGAGATATTAGACCGTTTATATAGTTTTAAAATCTTTATAAAGTTAGACCTAAAGGATACCTATTATAAAATCCGGATTAAAGAAGGCGATAAATAAAAAATTATTTTCCAAACTCGTTATAGTTACTTCGAATATTTGGTTATATCTTTTAGGCTCGTTAACGTACCGGCGACGTTTTAAACTTATATTAACTATATATTTATAAATTTAGTAGATATAACGTATATAGTATATCTAGATAATATCCTAATTTATAGTATTAATCCGGCGGAGTATTAACGGTATATTAAATAAATATTTAAACGATTATATTAATTCTAGCTATTTATTAACTTTAAGAAATATTAATTTAATACCGAAACGGTCGAGTTTTTAAATTTTATTATATCTATTAATAAGGTAATTATAAACCCGGAATATATTAAAACTATTAAGAAATAACCTTAACTAAAAATATATTAGGAAGTATAAGTCTTTTTAGGCTTCGTTAATTTCTATAGACAATTTATTTATAATTATTCTAATATAACTACGCTGTTTACTAACCTATTTAAGGGTAGTAAAATAATAAGAAAATAAATCCGTTAGAATAAATAAACGGCGCTACGGAAGCGTTTTAGATTTTACGAGATATATTCGTAAACGCGCCTTTTCTATATTATTACGATCCTATTAAATAATTATATATAAAGACGGATACTTCTAACTTTAACCTTAACTTTATATTATTATAATAGGATAAAAATAGTTATTAACGCCTTATAGTATTCTAGTCGCGGAAATTAAATCCCCTAGAATAAAATTATAAGACTTATAATTAAGAATTACTCGCTATTATAATAGTAATAAAATAATAGCGATACTATTTAGAAGGTAGCCCCTATTATATTAAAATCTAAATTAATTATAATAACCTAAAGGGTTTTATAAAATAGAAGAAGTTAAATTTTAAATAGGCCCGTTAAGTATTTAAATTAACTATTTATAACTTTAAGATCTTTAATCGGGCTGGAAAATTAAATCTTACCGATATACCGTCGCGGCGCCTTAATTATAAGGGAGTATCGCCGTTAAATACTAAATTATTACTAACGCTTTAGAATAAACTTACTCTTTAGACTAGCGGTTAATTATCGGAAGAAAATAAAGAAGTTAAGGTAATTATAACCCCTACTTTTTAAATTATAAAATTAAAAGTAATAATTCTAAAACGAGATATTATAATAATATCTAAAATTATATACGATAATCCTAAAAAGTTTATTAAAATATTAATTCAGGAATTATAAACTTATAATAATTAGGTAAATTTTTTTCGAACTAGAGCGAATATATTAAAGAACCGCCGTTATATAAAGAATAAAATATAGGTTATAAACTCCGAGAAATTATTAAAATATAATAATCGCCTTTATATATTAAGGGATAAAGCTCTAAAGGAAGAGTTTATAAAGAAGTATTATAATAATCCTTTAATAAACTATTTTAGCGTTATAAAATCGTATAAATTATTTACCCGAAAATTCTTCTAGGAGGGTAGCCTAAAGTAAGTTACGGATTATATTAAAATTTACGATATATATTAGCGGACGAAGGCGCCGCGATATTGTTTATATAATAAATTAAATTCGCTTCTTATTACTATTTAGCCTTAGAAGGAGATTTTTATAAATTTTATAATTAATTTATCGTTTAATAAATATAAAGGTACCGTTTATAATATTATCTTTATCGTTATAAATCGATTTACGAAAATAATTAAATATATACTTATAATTATTAAAATTAATACCGCTTAACTAGCGGAAGTATTTTATTCTAAAATTATTTACTACTATAGTATACCTAATAATATTATTAACGATAGAGGCTTTATTTTTACGAGCGCCTTCTAGTCGACTATATATTTTTATTCGAAAATTAAATAACGCCTAAATATTACCTTTTACCCTTAAATAAATAGGTAGATAAAGTGTTAAAATTAAGTACTAAAATACTATTTATATATATTTACTAATAATAAGTAAATTAATTAGGCTAGATTACTACCTATAATAGAATTCTTAATAAATAATAATTAGAGTACCGCCGTCGGAACGACGCTGTTTTTTTATATATATAGTTATTATCCTGAAATCCGTTAGGAGGTCGAGGACGACTTTAGGGAAAGAAAAGTACCAGTTATAAATAATAAAATATAATAGTTATAAACTCTAAAAAATAAAATTACGGAATATTTTTAAAGCGCTACCGAGTACTAAGCTAAATAATATAATAAAATATATAAACTATAAAGTTAAAAAGTTAGCGATTTAATTATATTAATAATAAAGAATTTAAAGTAAAAGCGCCTAAATAAAAAATTATCCTATAAGTTTATAAGGCCTTTTAGGATTATTAATAAAATAAAAATATAAACTTACCGCCTATTATTACCTTCTACGTATAGAATTCATAATACCTTTTATATATCGTTATTTAAATTATATTATCTTCGCGACTATATTAATACGACGGAATCTTTTATATAAACCCCCGAACTTATTAATAATAATAAGTTATAGGAGGTAGAAGAGGTAATTAATAAAATTAAAAATAAAGAAAATATCTAGTATAAAATTAAATAAACTAGTTAAGGCGAAGAATATAATTAATAATTATTAGACGAAGAGTTTACTAGTATTAATAAACTAATTAAAATCTTTAAATAGGCGGGTAGTAAACGTAAATATATAAATATAACTAAAGAGGTTACCTAGCCGTATAAGATAATAAGGTGAAATAAACGGAGCCGATATTAAAAATAAATATTATTATTTTTATATTAATACTTATATAACGGATGTTCTCCTCTATATTTATAATCTTATTATACGATTTTAGGGTATAACTAAATTTAATTTATTATTAAACTATTTATATACGATAACGATAAGATATCGTATTTATAAAAATACTTTTATTTTAAATATAATTTATATAGACGCCTAGAATATATTATTAAATAGTATATTTAAATAAACTTAGCTAGCGCCGATTTAAGAAAAAAAGAATTCGATATCGCTATTATATCGTACGAAAGATTTAATTACTATCGGAATTATTAGAAGAAGATATAATCTTTTTAGTATAATTCTTAAAGATATTATCTTCCTTGGGGCTCTTTAGGTCCCGTTTATATTAACGGAAACTCTCGGCCTTTTTTTCGAGAACTTTATTTATCGCCTTTAATTCTTTAATACGCTAGTTCGCCGCCGTTAATTAATTCTATAAGTTAGCGATTATAGTAGGAGTTTATTTACTAGTTATTATTATTTTACTATATATTTTACGCTATTAAATAATTTCTTTATTTATTAATTTATATTTACGTTTTTCTTCAGGAGTCCTATTACCGATACGGGTATATTAATATATAAACCTCTTTACCTTCCTTCGGAAAGATTTAGGGATTTATTATTATTAATATATATTATTTTAAAACTTACGGTTATAGTTTACCTTTATATAACGATCGATTCCGTAGCGATTAATATAATAAAGTGTATAAAGAGGGGACGTACCTCGAATATAATTATTATTAAAATTATAAAAGTAGACCCGGTAAAGGAGCGACGAAGTATAATAAATTATTATTATAATTAATATTACGTAGTCGCGCTAATAACGGACTAGTTATACTTATTAGTATATTTATATCTAAAATAAATTAATATAAATAAATTAATATTATCGGTGAGTAGGAACTATTTATAAAGTTAGAAGAAAATTATATATAACGAGAGTATTATCTATATATTAGTTATAATACTAGAACGCTATTATAGAGCTAGAGTAATAATATATATAAAAAACTAAAGAAATTACGAAGAAAGAAAATAAATAGGCGAGCGAGTTTATTTTAATAATAAACCGTCGCGCTAAATACTTTATCGTTATAGTACGTCGATACGCGCCTCCGCTCCGCTACCTCACTTTTATTAATAAATACAACCGTTGTTATACTAGTAGTTATATTATTACTAATCTCCGGGTATAATATTAGGGCTATACCGTTTATATATAGTATTTTACTACTAGTGTTTTTATAGTATAATAAGAGTATATAATAAGGGTGGCCACCGCTATTCCGCTACTAATACTATGAGTACTATAGGAATAATCTAATATACTATATTTACTATAAGTACTATAAGCGCTATAGGAACGACAGTGTATACTATTTCGCTCCGCTATTATTATATATAATAGCACTATAGAGACGAAAGAAATATTATTTATTTAATTACTAATATTATATATTAGCGCTGTAGAGACAGCTTTATAAATATACTATTTATTTACTACTAGTACTACTATATAGTAGAGGTAGTTTAGTAGTATTACTCTTCCATTACTAGTATTATATAATAATACTATAGGAAATAGTTTCGTATCGCTCCGCGACTAATATTATATATTAGCGCTATAGGACCGATAGTATAAATTAGAAGATTCTTTTCTTTTATTTCCCTTAGGGGGTTTAAAGGTTTTTTAATAAATTTCGTAATTTAGCTAAATACTATTCCGTAACTAGTACTATAGGTATTAAAGGATTAGGTATATAATTTTATATTTAGGTTACCGTATAATAACGCCGTCGTATTAAATAACTTTTTTCCTTTATTTCCTTTAGGGGGTTTAAAGATTTTTTAATAAATATCTTTTAACTAAAATATTTAGGTACCTAGGGACTAGGGCCTAAAGAAGGAAGTAATTATAAAATAGTAGTATATTATATACACCTACGCCCCGTTAAAGGCGTTAATATATTATATACGCCTACGCCCCGCTACCTTTATAGTATTATTACTTATCGATACGGGGTTCTAACCTTAATATCGCGGGGTTTTAACTCTTAATAATCTTATATCGAATTAGTATTCCCCCGTTTTATTAGAATCTTTAAAGATTAGTTCTATTACTAAATTTAAGATTTAAGAATTACTTAATAATAAACCCCGTAACTACTTTACGTTTTTTATATTATTACTAAACCGCTAGCTCTACGCTAGCGGCCTTAGATATTACAATAATATTAAATAATAAATATTATTAAGTGTATAATTATTATAATAATACGATCCTTAAAGGTCTTTATATAAGACGGTCTATAAGAGGTTAAATAATACGTATTACTTTATAAATTTAAAATATTCTCTCTTTAGTTATCGTAAACTTTAACTACTCCTTTATTAATCTCGGGAATTCTCGTATAATATTAACTAGATTATATACGGTCTTTACGATATACTCGAGCTCTTTAATAAATATCGCGAAGTATAAAATATCAACTAATAGAAATATAATCTTTAGATATTAACTATAAAATATATTAAATATTTAGAAAGTAATAGCGATATTATCTAGGACGTAATATATAATATTTCTCTAATAATTTAATATAATTGTTTTAATTCCGTTAATAGTAGCGATATAAAAGTAAACGGACCGATTATATTAAATAAGAATATTTTAATCTTTAAAGTCTATAAAATTATCGGTAGGTACTTTAATCGGGAGAATTAATTTATTTATTATTCTTAGAATTTTAGTAAACTCCTATAGCGTAAAAGTCTTCCTATAAATAAATATCTTTATAAAATATTTATACCTTAGGTTATAATTAAGCCTAAATCTAATTATATCTTTAATATATAATAGTATTTATTTTAGAGGCTGACTTTAAATTTATTATTTACTTCACGTTTAATTTAATTCTTCTTATAAGGCGAGCTCTTAATATATATTATCCCAATTTATCCGATAACTTCTATAATTAATTAAACGTAGTGAAATAAATATTATATAGAAGTAATCTTCGAGATAGTATTTAGATATACTTTAAGTCCTTATACCGAGCGGTAAAGATATATATCTTATATATATAATACTAGATAGGACGTTATAGTTAACGGTATTTATAATAAAAGCGCGCGGGTATACGATAGGTCGCGATTCGTATATTCTCGGAGTCGGTAACTTAGGCTATAAATTCTTATTAATTAAACTTTTAACTCTATAGTATAATATCTAATAACGTACCTCTAGTTAGTTAATATTCGGTAATATTTACTCCGTAAAGATATCTCTCTAGAATCGTATATAGCGCTAGTAGTAAATAAGAGTTAAAATTTAAAATAATATAAAGTTACTTAAACCCTAGTATATTTATAGAAATTATATTATCACTAAATTAAACTTTTTTTAGAGTACTCGTAGAGGTTTATTTACTAACTAAATATAACTATAGTATATATCTTACTCTTTAATATTAAAATTATTTAAAGAGCCCTACCTCCGTATAAACCGACGGTCCTTTTTATATACTCGATATATTATATTTATTAAATATTTATTAAAGTCTTTATTTTAGTTTTAGATTTAATAAAACTATTAAAAGTATATTATAAAAATAAATAAACCCGTTCTATTTAGGTATATATCGAAGAGTCGGTCCACGTAAAGACCTCTTTACTCTCCGCGCTAATAGTTTTACTACGATAAAGAAGTAATCTCGCGTATTACAACTTGTATAGGATTTCGATATCTATTATATTTACCTTATCGATTAGTATTATAATAGTAAGATTATAGTCTTTCTTTTCTAGATTTAATATATTAAATTTATATTTATAAAGTTTATATTTAAGGCGATTAATATTCTAAGTTTTATAACTAGGATAAAAAGCGATTAAAATTTTTATTATACTTTTTAATATTATCTATAAATTAGTATTCCGAAGAATATAATTAATAAATATTTAAATAAAGATACCCCGGGTCGAAAAGATCCGGAAATATAAAAATAATAATTTATCGAAGTTAGTTATTAATAATCCTTAACTCTTATTATTTAATACTTATATAGAAGGGAAAGAGTAAATAATAAAAAATTTTAAAAATCGTAAATCTTAATTATAGGTCGTTATTACGTACCTAGATTTTAACCCTAGTTTTTTTAAATTTATAATTTATCTTAATTTAACGGGAGGGTAATAGACTTTACGTCTATAAAAGTAACTATTTTATATTATTTTTACTAGAGCGTAAAAGAAGAGTTTCTATACGAATTTCTTTTAATTCGGTAATTTATTTATTTTGGATATTTACTCGCCTCGTATTAAACGTCGGATTTTACTAAAGTTCCCTTTCGAACCCCTATTTTTTTATCTCTAAGGCGGAGAGATACTTACTCGTTATATAATTTAGAGGTAATATTTTAATTAGTTTTACCCTATATTAACTCCGCCTAAAAGAGTGGTTCGTTAATATTTTATTATTATTTTATCCTATTAACGACCGCCTCCTAATAAATTAATAATAATATAACTAGTTTATTTATATTACTTCTATACTACTCGACCGAGTTAATAATAAAATCCGCGGCTTTATCTTTATTCTTATAACGATCGTATAATACTACGCGTCGTAGAATTTTAAGATATTATCCTCCTTAGTTAAATTCTTTAGAATATATTTCTTCGTCCTAGTCGGGTCTACTTTTTTAGGAGGTTATCTCTATTAATAATATATCTTCCGAGGATTCGTCCGTAGAAAGATAATCCTACGATTCGCTTTAATAATAAAATTAATTTTATAACTAATTCGTAATCTTCCTAGTAGACTCGAGTTAATTTATTATTAATATTACTACTTTCTTAAACGATTTAATCGAGTAAATATATAGGCCTTAAAGTCTCCTAGTTAAGATTTCGAGACCTATTTAATTATAATTATTATTAATCTATATTTATTAGTTATAAGTAAATATTACGGAGAGATTATTCTAGTACTTTTCCTAATAATATTACTAATAAAGAAGCCTAGACGAAGCGTCTAGCTATAAAAGTAAAATTTTTAATCGTGATTAATTATACCTTATCTACTTATATTCGTTATTTATAAATAAAGAGAAGTTCACGATATAATTAATAGAATAATAGAGAGTTAAAGCCCCTCCTATCTAACTAGTTTTTAATTAATATTATCGTAATTTAGAAAAGTAAATAGCTCGTAAGAACTATTTCTATAAAGTCGAAAAATACCTTCATAGAGTATAATATCTTGGAAAGATCTTAATCGTAGTACTAATTAATTAATAATTTTAAAGTACGAGAATTAATTACTTAGTTTATATAATACTAAACCTAATCTAAACCGGTTAAATAGTTATATTTTCTATCTCTTAAGTATAAAATATACGTTATATTAATTCCACGTTAAAAGAGAAGATAGAATAATAAAACGAGAGAACGTATATACTAAAAATATCTACCTAAGACTAATAATTTAGGTAAATTTAATTAAAGTATTTAGAATCTAGTTTTAAATATATTAAACCTTTATTATATTAATACTAGAAAACTTTATTAATTTAATATTTTATATTATTAATAATTTGAAGCCTACTAATTAGTAGTAGAAGATAAATATTATTTAAAACTATAAGTTACGGAGATTAATATTTTAGCGTAATATTAAAACGCGCTAAGATATCTTTATACGAGATATATTATTTAACTATATATTATATAATCTAAAATTATATAGTTATATTTTATACTATTTTAATTATAGGTCTAATTCCTAATTAAATAATCTAAGATAATAACGATATAGAAATTTAATATTTCCTTTTATAATCTATTTAACCGGAAACCGAGCGCGCTTCTAGAATTTAATAGAATATTATAATTAGTAGTAATTAAATATAACCCCGGTTCTTTAATATAAATAAATAATAAAGATATCGCTAACGATAATAGATATTATAAATACGATATAAAACGTTTATCTTAGTATTTTTCTCTAAACTAGTTAATAAGGTTATTACGTAACTCTAAATTATTATTACGAAAATTAAATTATACGAGACGATTTTCGGCGACTATTTTATTTAAATCGATTCTATTTTAAAATAACTCTTAAAATAATCCTTCTATATTTATAATTAATTTATTATCTTGTTAAATAGTCTCGAGGACCGTTTAAATAGAGTTACCGAGAAGTTTAAAAAGAAAGTATCGGTTAAGAATTAATAAAGAGGATTTATTAAATAAGAGAAAACTATACTTAATACGAAATATTAAGGTTATTATAATAAGGTCTCGATAAATAATTAGAGTTTAATTCTAACCTCTATTAAAATTATAGTATTTATTAAATTATTTAGGATTAGTATAAATACGGGACGGAAGTCTTTTATATTCTTTTACTTAATTTATTAAAGTTTAAATAATTTTATAAAGGAGTTTCTTAAAGTTAGGGTATTATATTTATTTATTTTATATAAAGTTTATTAAAGATCTTAATTCGAAGTAAAATATATATATTCTCGATCCTAAATCGTGTATAATTCTCTATAGGTTTCTATATATATACCGCGTCTCCTTCGGTTCTATAAATATATATTATTATAAGTAGTAATAACTAGGTTTTTAAGAGGCTAGCGAAGTTACTATATTAAATACTATTAAGAGATTTTATAACTCTAGTAGTTTAGAGAGTACGACTACGTTATTTATTTATAGGTAAGAGACTAACGTAGAAGAGATTTTATAACGAGATTAGCGGAATATAATCTTAAGGACTCGTATTATACGATTCGGTCCTAGTGAATTACGTATTATATAGTTATTTTTATATATATATATCCTCTTTAACTAAGTAATAGAATATATCGAATAATATACTTAAGTAGTAGGACTTCTTGGGGACGACTTCTATATACTATATTAAACTCGGTTACTTATTAGTTATATATAATATATTATTATCCCCTCTCTTTAGAATAATAGGTTATAAGTCTCGACCCTTTATATTATCTAGAAAGTATTATCGAGTTAATATATCGAGTTTACGCCCGTAGACTTCGGGCGAGAGTTAAATTTAAATCTCGTCGCGTTAATTAATTTATATTAAAAATATATATATTAGTAGAGTAAAGAGACGAAAAGTATTAAGAATTTACTTAAACTTTAATTTCTAATTTTAATCTACGATATTTTTCGACTTCGTTTATATTAATAGAGTTTAATTAACCGTTATGTTTTATTTTCTTAGTTAATAGTTCTTAATCCCGATAATCCTCTTTTATTATATTTAGCCGTTACTTTATCTCCTTTATTTAATATCGTAAATACTAGACTTTATCCCGAAGCTCTAATAATTCCTTTAATATCTAGATATTAATTAATTAAATATATAAGGATATTTTCTAGTTCTTAGACTTAATATTCGTTATTTATATTTTAGAAACTATTGTCCGATTAAGAGTAAATCTTCCTATTCTTTCGTATAGATCTTTTTTTATATTTATAATAATATTATCGACTATCGTAGTATAATATTTAAGGGTCTTTTATTAACTCGATATAATTATCTCTTAATCTAAATTAAAGATTTTTAATCTTTCGAATAAATTTTTTTTTAAATTTATAATAACGTTATCGACTACCGTAGTATATATTTCGAGTATATATTATTAATACGACGTAACTACCTCGACCTTATTTAATAAATTATTATTTAGACTAGCGAGGAGGTTCTTAATATTTAAGATTTAATTCTCGGTAATTTAGATATAGTAAGAAACTAGTATCTTAATAATAATTTTTTTTATTATTATTTTATCTAGTTAGTTTAAATCCCCCTTCGAGCCGTTTCTTTATCTATTACGAGATTTATTCCGATTTACTTTTTCGTCGCCTTTCGAGTTAAATAAAAGGCGCTATTTCCCCTAATTTTCGTTATTAGGACGTATTATATAGGTAGAAGTATCGATATCGTCTTTACGACGAGATATTTAAATAAAGTCGGATTAGCGGTTTTTTCCTCGTTTTCGAGGCGAAGGCTAAGAAGTTTTATCACTTAAAGATACCGAGACTCCCGTAGTATTACTAGCCTCCTTATCCTCTTTTTAAAATTATTATAACGTTATATTATCTATATTAACGTTATATAGAAACGCTCTAATATGATTTATACTAGTTTAACCCTCTATAAGAGGTTCTTTACTCTTTTTAACCTCTTTCTTTCTTAATCTAATATTTTATTTTCCGCTATACTTTATCTAGGGTATATTTTTAATATCCGTAATAATCTTTACTAGATTATTTAGGCTTATAGGTTAGTTAGGGAAATTTCTTAATACGACTCGTCTATCTTTCTTTCTCTTAATTAACCGACTATATTTTTATTTACACTCGACGGAATCTTAGAAGAGAGTATTATTAGTATTAAAGAAATAATAGAACCTCGGTTTAATATACCTTTAGTTTTTAATTAAACTACCTCGGCTCGTCTTTTATATTTATACTCTATATTATATAATTTACTAGGCCTCTATTAATATACTATGTATAAAACTTATCTTAATACTACTTTTCTTTTATTTTATTAATCTTCTTAAGATCTTTCTTTCTTATAGTAGTCGTTATATAATTAAAGTATATATATTATTTACCCTTATATAGTTTTATTAAATATTAATTAGGTCGTTTATTAATATCCGAGGAAATCGGGGCGTTAAACTCGGGATTAGATAATATATTAATACTATTAAGAAATTTATTAATAATAATAAATAATACTTCGCCGATAATAAATATTTCTTTTCCGTCTTTTACGAGGCTTGTTATATTTTATAATATATATAATATAGAGTAAAAGAAGTATATTAGAGTCGGATTTTCTTTTCTCTATAACCGAGGTTTTACGGGTATTTATATTACAATTTATATTCTCGTAATTTTCTTTAACGTTACGTTATAAGTTTTATTATATCTTCTCTAATCTCTTATATAGAGGAGACGTCTATAGGACCCGATTCTCTAGGGAAAGAAGAAAGGGAGGGTATTTTAATAATATATCGTATTAAGATTACTAGGAAGGAGGTACGGGATAAGAAGCGACGACGATATAAAGAGTAGAAAATTAGGAGAGAGTATAAAGTAAACGAAATAATCAATAAAAGGGACGGTAACTTTTATAGAAGCGATATATTAAACCCTAAATTTAATATATAGACCTCGGACGAAGAAAGCGATAGGAACTCGGTATATATAAAAAGATACAAGTAAAGAGAAGATTAAAAAAATTTAGGATATTTATAGAATATCGCTTTCCGAAGTATTTATTCGGTAGTTTAAATTTAATTTATATAACCCTTTTAAAGCTAGCGACTAAATAGAAGAATCCGAGCCCGTCTTAGATATATCGGGTTAATAAAGAGGCTCGATAATATATAACTCGAAATAGAGCGTTTTTAAGGTAATAGGAATATTATAAATACTTTTTAAAATAACCGATGAAAATCCTATAAATGAAATAGCGCTACTACTAGTACTTTCTACTTTTATAAAATATTCGTCGCGTGCCTACCTAGGCGAGGTTTATATCTTATATCGAGTAATATTTATTAAGTTCGTAATTCTTATTTTAAAATTATACGAGTATCTTTAAATACTTTAATAAAGGTTAATTTAATTAATTCTAGTATTCTCTTAATATATATAACCGACTATATAATCGTAGTTATCCTAGATTTACGTAATAATTCTTTATCTAGGGTTCGCTTTATTATTTACGGCTAGTATTCTTTAGTACTTATATATTTAGATACCTACTTTTTATACGAGAGTATTCCGACGTAGTACGGACCTTAGTTCACGAATCGTTTATACTTTACTAATCGTTAATAGTATTTATTTAGTTATTTATATATACCCCTAGGGTAATTATTTAGAAATCTTTCCCACCGTTTATAATAATAGTAAATTACGCGATATTTTTAAGATTCTCGATAAAGTTTTTTAAATAGTTTATAGAAACTCCTCGTAATTACTAGGGTCGAATATTATTATATATTTTTCCCTAGGCTAATCAAAAGATTATCGAGATAATTTAACGACCTATTATTATAATATTTAAGAAATATAACGAGACGAAAGTATAAGTAAGTAAATTAATCTCGGATTTATCGAATTACGTTTATAATATATATTACTCTAGACTCGGTTCTTATTAAAAAATCTTTATTTATTTTTAAATTAAGTCGATAAGATCCCGGACGCGCTCTTTCTCGAGATTAAATATATTAGGACTACTATCGAGGATTATTTACGGGCTTAAAACTCTTCGATTAATAGAAATCGTATTACTAAATTATAATAGAAATTTAATAAACGATTTAAGCGTTACGCCTTTATATAATAAAGTATTATCGAAAACTTTATCTAGTTTAATAAAAATATCTATATAATTCTTAAAGAGCTCGACGATAATTATTAATATTTAAAATATATAGTTAAGACGGTTATTAAATATTTTAGTCGCGAAAAGAAAGAATATATAAAATCCTAGTTACTTTATAAGCGACTAGGTATTTATTTTAAAGTTATTAACCTAGGAGAGTTTCGGTCCTTTAAAAAAACTTTACGTATATTAAAGAAGTTATATTCTATTATTACTACGTTATTAGAATACTATTTATAAATATAGACTAGTACGTTTACTATTAATATAAACCTTACTAATATTCTAGAGGAATTAAATAGAAAGTCCGTTTTTATTTTTATCGGTGGAGATAGGGAGAATAAGCGCTAGTTTTTAATAATAACGACGTTAGATCTTAATATTTAGGGAATTCGTAAAGTTATTAAATATTACGAGTGATACTCAATATCTTTCTATATATATTTATAGTATTATATTATACGCGTATAGAATACTAGGATAGTTAATTATCCGTTTACTCCGTTAATAATTAAATTAGAATTAAGTAGATTTAGGTTAAATACTAGGAAATAACTATATCTTAATTACCTATACGAGTATAGTCCTCGCTTTTCTATATTATCGTATTTAGTGATTTAAATCTTCTATATATATAGTCTAGAAATATTTTCCGACGCCGAGGAGAATAAAGGATAAATCGGTTTATTTAAGATCGTATCCCCCGTCTATATAATTCTAAGAGTATTTAGCTCCTTTTAATATCTCTGTAATAATTAAGAGTCCTAAAATATTCTCTCGGTAAAATTAGTCGTCGCTAAGTTTAAAGTAAAATATTATTCGAATAATATAATAATAAATAGCCTAATAAGAAATACCTAGTTAATTATACGATTATATACTCTTTATTAATAATATTATACTTTATATAAAAGATTAAACGTTTTTAAGGTCTTTACCCGTTAATTCTATTTATAACCTCTAAAAAATAGAGATAAAAACTATTAAACTAGACTTAAGCGATTCCCGCTATAACGTCCTCTATAAACGAACGAGCCTTAAATTTGGACTTATTACTTATTAAGATTATTACCGCGAGGTTACTATAAGTACTCACTACGCTTATCGTAAAGGGGATATAATAAGTATATCTTAATACGATATAAACTACGGAAATCTTTATAGAAGATTTAACTCGCTATTTAAACTTACCTTTAACGGAGATAATTACGAAGGGGCTGAAATAACTAATTATTATCTTCGTTTTAATATATACTCTTTTTATAGGAATAGTAATATTCTTATATACCTTAACTACTCTCTACGAGTGGATAATATAGATAAATCTAGTTTAAAGAGTCGTAGGTTATATAGTTATAAAAAGTAGTCGTTAAGACTCTTCTATAAATACTATAATTTAAATATTTAATACTATATAACTTTAAATTATATAGAGATTTACTATACTTTTATTTATCTCTAGTAAAGTATTTTATATTATTCTTTCTAATCTATACCCGTAAAATAAGTTTATATTTTCTTATTTCGATATATTTAATATAATTTATAAGCTTTATAAGGCTTAATAGAAGTCGAAAAGTATAAACTAAATATAAATAAATATGATATTTATATAAGAAACTACCTCTTTAATATAAACCTAAACGAAAATTAATTAATAATACTTCTTAATATTTATTTTATATAGGTCGACCTAGCCTATAAAGATTCCTTATATAAATAATAAAATAAAGTAGAAATAAATACGTTTTTTTATTCTAGATAAACGTTAAGCCCGAAAAGATCTCTTATTTTAACTCACTTTTATAATAAATCTATAGAATTACTTTTATTTATTTAAGGCGTAGCTTCTACTTAAAGCCCTATAGAATTAATATTACGAGCGATTATTTAAGTATTAATTATATAGGTCTAAAAGTTATTATTTGAATCTTTATACGATCCTAGATTCTTTATTAGTAAGAACGTTTTCTCTTTAAATAAATTACTTATTATTTCTTTCGTTTATATTTCTATAGAACGGCCCGTGAAGTGTATACTATTATCTTTAAAGACTTAATAGTAAACGGTATAATATATAATTTTAAGATAATTATTAACCTTTACCTTAAGAGTTAAATTAGTATTAATTACGTTAATCTTTAAACTTAAACCGGTTATATCGAAAGCTATCTTACTCTATTATTTATTTATAATAAAATACTTGTTAAATCCTTTATAGGTACTAGCGCGTTTATTAAATTAACGAATACTCTCGTTATCGTCGTTATTATCGTCGTTATCGTTATTATTAAATTCGTTATAGTCTTCTATATATACTTTCCGAGAAGTTTTAGGTTTATAAATATTCTTATTATAATTTTTAGAGGACTTCTTAGAGTTATTTAAAATCGAAATAAAGGAGTTAAGTATATTAAAGAAAGACGAGTCTTCTTTAAAAATAATCTTCTTCTTTAATATAATAAATAAGTCTAAGAAGCGATATTTCTTAATAGACTTTCTTCTACGTCCTATTACGACGTATTCCTCTTCGTTAGAGATATTATTAAATTCTCTCTATAATATCCGATTAACGAGCTTCGTAGTAGATATAAAGAATAAATTACTTATTAGTTATTTCGAAGGTCCTAGTATTAATAGAAGCGATAATATAAACCCGTATTATTTTTGTTTATTAGTATATAATAAGAGTTATTATTTCTAGTACTAGCGTAATAACGAACTCTCTAAGGTATCGTAATTTTATAATAAAATATATAGGTAAATAAAGTTAATTCTAAATAAGAGAGTAATAAAAACTAGTAGATAGTAGTTAATAAACGAGGTAGTTATGAATAGAGAGTACCGATACTCGATAGACGGAGTAGAGGCCTACTTATAAATATTAATAATTAATAAGAGTTATACTAGGTAAGATTCCTAATCTAGTTATTATAAACCGTTTATTAAATTTAAACTTTAATTTAATAAAGACGTCTCTCTTAAAGATAGAAATTTAATTTATTTATATAGAATAAGAGCTTCGCAGCCTATTTATTTAATATTAAGGCGGACGAAATTAAAGCTCCTTTAATTTAGAAAATAAAACTTCTATTATCTTTAGAGATTTTTAGAAATATTTATCTCCGAGTATCTCTAAAGTCTCGGATATATTATGAAGGTAGAAATTTCTAAGAAATCTAGACTCTCCCCGATCGGGTAATAAGATATATTATATATAAAATTATTAAACGGTATTACTTATAATAAATATAGGTAGAACTCGAGCGAGTTAATATTATAAAGAAAGTTCTTCCCTAGTTTAAATACTATAACGGAGTATTTAGAGAAATATTAACTAGCTATATAACGTAGATAAGAAAGATAACGCTAGTCTCTTTTATAGTCTTATATTATCTCGTTAAATATATATAGAGTAAGAAGCTCGTATAGAGGTAACTATATTTATTAAATTTAAATTACGATACTCTATCGTATTTATATAAAGAAGCTGAATTTTATTTAAAGACCTAGTTACGGCGTAAATATCTTTATTTCGTATTAATTTAGGTAGTAATAAGGTTTAAACTATTATCTTTTAAATAAATAAGACGATTAGGTTAATATATATAGAGAGTAGATTTAAATAACGTAATATTAATAAGTTCTTCGATATAAATATACGGAATATTATTTAAGTATTAATATAATAGGAATTAGAAATTTAACTAGGAGCGTTATTATACGTCGTTTATAAAGTATTATACTTAAGTTAAAAGGAGATTAATAATAAAGAGTTTAAATTAAACTATATTTAGTTAATATTAAATCGACGCGAGGGTACTTTAAGAATTTTATTATCACCGAATTTATTTATTTAAGATAAGATTCGCCTATTTATATATAATCCTTTATTTTCTATAATTTATTACTCGAAAATTAATTAAGATAAAGACGCCTTAACGGAGTTTCTAGTTTATTACCGTATTTTATCCGAAACACTTTTATTCGATCTAGTCTAGTCGTTCTCTTATTATATAACCCTTTCTACTTTTATTATTATATTTATCCTAGTACACCCGTTAAAGTATAGTAGTTCGACGAATTTAGTTTAAGTATTTCTTAATATCTAGTTTATTATATTTATAGACTAGATGACCCTAAAGGCCCGCGATACTTTTAAATAATTTAATTCGTTTATAAAATACGTAGAGTAAATCCGGTTTCCTAAACTTCTTTAAACTAGCTGGTCTATTTATAACTAGGTTTATTAAATCGATAGTTAATACTAGGAGGTAGTAAGAAACCTATATTTTAAAAGAAGAGTAAAGATATCTCCGTAGTCGTGTAAAGGAATATTATTCTATTCCCCTTACTTGGCGTAATATAGCGAACTAGATATAATAAACCTTATTTATCGTAAATATAGCGTACTATATTAGGTACGGCGGGTTATATTTATTATAATACTCTAGTATCTCTTTTCCTTCCTAGCGTAGTCTATATATTAAACGATAATAATCTTTTCGATCTTAATTAATATTAGCCGGTTTATATATAATATGAATTAAATAACTATCGTAGTAATAGGTATAAGAAGTATTTATAAACTTGAATAAACTCTCTTTTATAAAATTATCGAGTTTAATACCTAATCGTAGTTACTAAATAAATTATACGAGAGCTCGTATAAATAAAGTATAATAATCCGAATATTAATACCGTAAACGCGTCGATTAGGCCGTTAAGTAATTATTAAAATTAAATATCTCTATTAGATCTATAGGATTAAGGCCTTTCTAGTCCTCGGGAATAAGAATATAGGTTCTATAATAATTTGAGTTTACCCTCTAATAATTAAACCGTATAGTTAATTTATTATTAAAGAGTCTTTTTATAAAGATCATTAACTAGTCTAGGCCCTTTAATTATTTAAGTATTTATATTAATTATTTAATAACGTACGCCGGTAACGGGGGAGTATAACGAGAAAATTCGATCCTATTATAACCGTTAATTAATCGTAAATATTTCCTTAAATTATTTATCTCTTAATAATATGAGACTATAGAGGATATTACCGTTATTATTTATTATACTCTCTTAATTAATCGGTCTCCTAAACCGTCTCTAGATTAGTTTATAATTAATACTTCGTTAATATTTTTTAATTTACTCGGGCTAGAGTACCTAGGAGGACTCTATAGAGGTAATAAATATTATATTTAATAAATAGTCGAGGGCCGAGTCGAAGGAGGAATTAAAGATTAAAATATAATTTATTATTTTATACCGAGATTACTATTTATAAAGATTATAATACGGCTTTTATACCGCGTAAAGAGATAATATTTAAGATTAAAGGGACGCTTAAAAGACGATTTATAAAACCTCCTACTAATTAAATCGTTTTATTTACACCGTAATATCGCGGGTAGATAACGGTAGTTTAGGGGGAAGTAAGAGTAGTGAAATTAAATACTAGTAGAGAAATATTAATTAAAGTATCTAGGTAGGATAAAATAAAACTATAAAGATAAATATATCGGAAAGATCGGAGGTCGCATATACCCGTTATATATACTACTATTATCGGTTTTTAAATAATATCTAGGATAGTTATTAAAGGACTAAGATAAATATAGTATACTTTACTACGATAAAATACCACTCACTAGTATCTTGAAATAATAATATTATTAAAAATAATAAAGAGTAGATAGTCGGCCTTAAACTTCTATACCGGAGATATAAAATATATCGTACTCTAAATAAAGAATTATAAAGGTGATATTTAAAAGTCTATTATATAATAGAAAAGTTAGAATAAATACCCGGATTCTTAATTAAATACCTTTTAAATATAATATAAATTATATAATATCTTACGTATAACTAAAAGTATCTATAACGAATCTTATTTTAACGAATAGTAATTACGGGCCTAGAACTCCGTAATAAACTTTAAACGTCTTAGCGCTAAAGTAAATTCATATATAACGAATATAGTATCCTAGTATATTAGTATTTAATTTACTATATTTATTAATTATTTTATTTATCCTAGAGATATTAATAGAAAAATTATAATCTTTATAATCTAGATTTAAAATAACTTTCTTTATATAAAGTTAGTAGTTACTACGAGGAAGATTTTAAAAGAGTATAATTATAGAGTAATATCCTAGAACGTGTCTACTATAAAGTATATAGGGTTAATATAAGAAAAATAAGGCCGTTAATAATAAAGTACGTAGTATTAATAAATATAGATTTATAGTTTATATAAAAGTCTCTATATTTAATTCGAAATTAATAATATTCGTAGGATACTATAATAGCTTAACTCGATAATAAAGTTAATAATAAATCTTTAAAATACTACTATATAAAAAATAATAATTTCTTAAAATTAATTACGTTTAATTTTAATCTCTATTAAACTTCGTCCGAGAATTATTTTTAAAAGATTAAATAAATAAGCTCTAATATTAGGATATTAACTATAATTAAATTATATTAAAATCTAGTAAAAAGACTCCTCTTACTTTACGTTTTTTATTAAACGACGAGAAACACGACTATATAACTAGCCCCTCTTTAGAACGGGTATACCTAGTTATAATTAATACTTTTTATATCGAGAATATATTCTTTATATAATACGTCCTCCGACGTAATACTATAAAACTATATATAATTAAAGTATATATTCCTTATTCTTTTTAATATAAATTCTTTTTTTAAAGATAAAAATAAATCTAATTTATACTTTATAATATTTATAGACCGAGATAAATAAATTTTTAATATTCCTTAGAGGACCGAATATCTCGAGGAGGAAGGTTAATAAAATATTTAAAGTATTTAAAATTAAAAAGGAGTTAGAAAGATTTAGAATTTATATAAATTATAAATATTTATATACGTAAAGTAATAGTCTAATTAAGTTCTTCTGCGCTAGATTATAAATATCGCGTAATTAAAAGTAGTATTTTTCTAGATATCTCTTAAAGCGATTAGTTAGTTATAGTAAAAAAAGTTATATTACTTTTAACCTTTCGCTTTATTTAATCTCAGTGTTAATATAGTCGTTATATATATATTAAAGTCTTAAATTAAGAGAGTCTAACGCCCTAAACTATTTTATCCGAATCCTATTTATTTAATAGTATTTACTATTTACCCCGAGTCTTTTACTAGGTATTTATTATATACTCTACGCTATAGGACCCCGTAAAGATAAGGCTACCGAAAAGGCCGTAGTTAATTAGAGTATTTAAGAGGTAGAAGCTCCGAGGCCCTAATAGCCGTTATATCTTAGTCGAACACGAGAGCTCTAAGTATTCCTAAATAGGCGGAGAAAGAGACGGAGAAACCGGCCGAGAAATTATATATTCGAGTATTAATAGCGGAAAACGCCCGGGGTTCCTCTACCCTATAAATATACTCGCTTTTAAATATATTTACGGATATACTCGAAATAACTCTTAACGAATAGTTAGGACTAGTACGTCTATAGTATATTCTTCTCTAAAAGGATTTTTATAAATAAAAACTACCTACTCGCCTATATATTTAATAACTAGTAGTGTTAGTAGTATTTCCTACCCTATATAAACGACCCTTAAGAGTAGAAGAGGTCGGTTATTTTCTAAATTTAGTAAGCGATAACTATAAAATAAATAATAACTACGACTAAAATAGTAATAACTAAATAATAATAAGTCTAACCCGAATAGGAATAGCTTTAAAGAGCGAGGGCTTAAATAATAAACTATAGCGAAAAGAAAAGTTATATTACTTTAATCCAAGTTCCTAAACGAAGAGTTTTAGGGATAATTAAATAAAGAGGCCAAAATTAAAAATAATCTCGAATTTTAAAATTATATGGATATAAATAATATATATAGTTTAGAACTTTTTTAAGAAAGATATTCTCTTGTTACTTTAAGAGTCTTTAACTCTTTTAGGAAATTAGCTAGTCTCTCTACTCCTAAGACTTACTCCTTTAAGTAATATCTTGCTCCGATATTTACTTCAAAAAAGCCAAATCTCTTCTCTGTTCCACTGTTCTACCAAGTAAAACTTTCCTCACAGAAATCCACCGTTGAGCCCTCGTCCACGCAACCCCTGACAGCATTCCTGACCTCATCAGCAAAAGCCCCAGGTCCACAGACCGTCACGCCCATAGCCCCAACTCTTCCGCCCATTTCTTTGCCCAAGACAACGCTTGGTGAGCAGCGGCCAGGGTACATTTGTACTGTCTCGCTCCTGCTGACCACCTCTCGGGCAGAGCGCGGCCTGGTGACGAAGAGGAGGACTTTGAGAACTTGTTTGCGATTTGGCATTTGCAGGATCTCGTCCATCCATGGGCGCACCCATTCGAGGGTTTCGGTATTCTTGACGCTCCAGACGAGCACGACTTTTTGGGTTGCGACTGTGCCCGCTGCGTGTCCTTGGAGAAGATCGCGGACGTGCCCAATTTGATGCGTGATACCAACGCCAGCGGCGAAAAGCATCACGGTGCCATATGAATGGAGTCTGTCGAGCCCACCGTAGGGTCCTTCGACCATTCCCCATGTTGTCATCGTGCCGTTGGGTGAGTTGCGCGCTTTGTTGTAGAGAGCGGCAGTCATGCCTGTTCGTTTGGCGATGATGAGGGAGATGGTCGTTTTAGTCTTTATCGGCGCGCCAATGGAGCCTTTCCTTTGCGGCAGCTTCTCATCTTCGGTGAATGTTGGACGGGTGTCTGACCAAGCGATCGAGAATGGGTGGTTCATCCAGAAGGAGACGGTGGGAAGGTAGATGTAGCAGTGACAGCCTGGTTGGAAGTGCCATGGTCGCACAAGCTCCATTGTGATACGGCACGCCTCGATGTCTTGACCTTCGAGGGCTTCGACTGTGATTTTCGTGCGGCTCCGGAGCGAAATGTTGCGATAGATGATCCGGAAGATACGAGCTGAGCGCTCAAGAGCCCAGACCGCAATGGCCCAATTAATGTAGGATTCGCTTGGGAGAACGCCGAGCTTGCAGTGCACCTTTACACCAATAATCGTCGCGATGGCGAGAGCTTGGTGGATGTGGAGGAAGGATTCGTAGAAGGCGTGGCGGACTATTGAGCATGCTTGAATCATAATAACAGCCATAGCCACAGTTGCCAAAAGCCCATAGGTAAGGAAGGGAACTGTACGAAGACCTTCCATAGCCCCCTGCGAACCCTTCGCTGCATGCTCGTTGGCATACCACGCCGCGGTGTGAATGAAAGCTTGTGCTGCCACCACCCGGCCAATCCATCTGTGAAAAAGGTTGTAGGTGTCGAAACTAATGCGCAGCATGGGGATGAAGGGGCTGTTTCTCCCAGCTAGAACGAAGAGAGGAAGCATGTTGACGATCGCAAGATGGCCCGTCCTGCCACGGAGCTCGGCGATCAACTTGGGTCGGGGATCACGATAGTCCAGATAACAGCAGTATACGGTGTTGCTGACAAGGTACAAGACCAAAATCAGCGTATGTAGCCTTGATGGTAGCGTTCCCACGTTCACCGCCCTAGAAAGCTGAAATTCGCGATTGTGCCTCTTCTTCCAGAGTGGGGCGTATAGTAAGGTTTTCTTGAGCCTCGGCCATATCGCTGTCCTGTCGTTAGACCAGTAGGATTGTTGTAGAGAGCTGGTGTTGAGGTTCAAAAGATGACGTAGGTGTGCGTTTGCCATCAGCACAAGTCGAACACAGAGGATGACCGCACCCAGTAGCCCGACTGTGAACCATAGCATGTTTGTGAGCGAGTCGTCCAGTGGCATGTCAACTCCAGTAAGACCACTTGTGTAGGGTAGGACCGCTGCCTGTGCAGATTTTGCCGCTTTTGCTGTAGATGCCGCAGTGGATGAGGAGTTCGTGGCTGTCATTGCTGGGGGCATGTCGTAGATATCGTATTATCTGGGCTCGTATCGTCGCGACCAGCAAACGTCAAGAATGAGGTACCAGTACCGAAAAGAGGGGTGAAAACGAATGTGTAGCGCAAGGTGTTGAGGATGTCGGATCCGGTCCGTTGGCTGTATGTCGAGTTTGCGCAGGAATTGTTGTATTTAGGTGGAATTTTCTTCTAGGGAAGAGTTGCTGCTATGGCAAGAAGTTGCGAGGCGAAAGGCGAGATAAAAAGGTACGTAGGAAGTGCTAGTTGATAGCCTTATTCGACACAATGGGCACAATGTCTTTGCGAAACCCGAGTATTGTCACCAGGACAATCAGTGTTGTGTAGGATCTTTGTCCGTTTTGTATTGGATTTCCTTTGTCGCAAATACAGCTTCCGTCGTCATTCAACTATTGATTCTTTATGTTAAGGAGTCTTCGCCGCATAATGATGATGATGAGCGCCACCACCCAATGTGAGTCTAGGATCCTTGACTGATCCGGCAGCCTGAAGGTCTTTGCGGTAGTGAACTGATGTGATGAACTTGGGAGGTGTTGAGAAGGTATTAGGATGGTCGTGAGACAGGTAACATTCTATTGTAGTGAGTTAATGATGTCTATTATGGTGGTTTCACAATGCTAAGCTTGGTTCAACGCGTAGAGATGGAGTGTAACAGGGTCGCCACACCAAGGACGAGCAGAGACAGTAGGAAATGTATGAGGCTGAGGTAAAGGTCTCAAGATCTTGAGAGCCAAGAGATACGTATTGGAGATGGATTGCAACAGCTCTGTACTACAAGCTTTTCAACCCTGCGTTCTTCACTGCAACATGCTGAGGTCCAACCGCCGTCTATTGCAGTAGTAGGTCCAATACGTGCACATTCGTCAGATGACCAGCGTAGAGATTTCGAAACCGATGGCAAAGCGCCAAGTCGAATCAATTGAAATCTGCAGAGTCCTTCTGGTAGTGTTGTGAAACATTGAAGGTGGATGTTGAATGGCTGCGAATGGGTGTCGTCGGCGCCAAGACTTTGATGACCTGCTAGCCTGTTTTTGGTTAGCCGGGCGGCTACGCGCGATGATTGGTTCTTCCGTGAAGATGCAAAACATAAGTTGAAACTCGAAATAGAAAATGCATATCCTATGGTTTGCATCCTCGATATTCAAGGTGATAACTCGGATGTCGGCAATGTTGTATGCGCATCCGATGAATTTGGACTAGCCAGCAACGAGCTCACGAGTGGACAACAATGTCCCCAATTTGCATTCATTGATAGCGACGGTACAGTCAAATCAGGAATCTATGGTAGGGACAGTGGCATGAACAACGACAAGCAGACCGCGACGATACAGTGATTTCCCCGAGGACCTAGTTCCTTACTACTCGTCCTTCTGTCCGATGTCTCCGCGCCAAAGCTTCACAAGCAGAAATCATGTCCAGCATCGACTCCATCCCAAATTCTGAACCCTCAATTTCCTTGCGCCCATGCTCCCTAGTCCTCATCTATGGCCGTCGCCAACCGCAGGCATGATTGGCCTCAACGGTTGACCAGGCGCGACCCTGTTCTTGTGGACATTGTTGTGATGGCTCTTCAATTTGTCTTTCCGCTTGAACCCATTGTCACGGCTGTATTTGCACCAGAGAAGGGGCCAGGGAAACCTCTGTGGCTTCTTGCAATGCTTCACAGTGTAGTGGCGTCGCAAGTCAGCAAAGTCGTGGAAAGTCGCAGCACATGCGCCTTCCAAGCATCGGTAATTATGTTTCGAATTGTCCTTCCCCGGATATAGGTAGTGTCAATAGCTGGCATTCTCATAGCAATTGGGATCCTGGCAACCAGCAAATCTGCAAGGTTCAACGATGAGACGCTGCTTAGGCATTCCGATACGAAGGCAGGTTATGCAGGTACAGGGAAGGTTGGCACCAAGATCGTCAGCATATCCCAAGGCGATATCGCCAACGGAGAGTCCACTGCCTTGCAGGGTACTTTCAGGAGTTCCGCAGAACAAATTCGCGGCTGGCTCGTCTGTCAACGCCAATGCTTGATCTGTGCCTGCGTTAGGCGACATGACCTTTTTGGGCCCCCCGCAACCCATACCACTGCCCTCTTGTCAGCCAATAAAAAAGAATCGCTCACCCAGCTGAGTTGCCCTGGCCGCCATCGTCACTGTTGTCAAGCAGGAAATTGAGGAAGGAATCCCAGTCGATCGGCTCGTTCCAATCAATGCCGAAAGGGTTCGCCATGTCAGACATTTTTGATGTTCGGATTGGCTCTGGCAAGGGCTGAGCGATTTGTTGGCTTTTGCTTTGTTGGCAGTGCGGCGCTAGTGGATCAGGCTGGGGTCTCGAATAGAGGGCACATAGCCAATAAAATTTGGAGAAGGTGCGGAGAAGAGTGTCATATTCATTGTGGGAGAGGGCTTTATTTATGTTTTTTTTGCCAATTTTGAAGGCTTCGAAAAGGGGCTCTGGTGACGCGCAAGGTTAGTGCTTGCCCCACGCCCCTTAGACCCTCCTATGACATTATAGAGTTGCCAAAATCCTGCAGCCTCTTCGATCTACTCGAAAAAACCGCAACCTCAGATTCACAATCTATGTGAGCATCATTGGGCCGCTGCTTTCGAGGTAGGCGAGATCTTTCATTATTGGAAACATTCGTTAAGCGTATCGCATTGTCCCCACGCTGTTAAAGCAAAGACTGTGTCTCTACATGAACGCAGAAAATCCACGCGAATTCAATATTTCCGTGTATTGAGTGTAATGGCACGCCTGCCGTACCTAATTAAACAAGGAAAGTAAGGAAAAGTCAAGCAGCAAGAAAAGTGTCTCCCTCCATGTACCCTCTGTCGCCCGCATCTCCAACAGTTTTCTCATACCATACGCTAGCCGCATCGGTCTTTGCCAGCCTCAACCGAGATCGGCAGTGGAGCTCTCCCCCACGCCAGCATATGTGGTGTTAGACGAGCTACTAGCCGGAACGGGTCGAATCGCGCGTGGTGCCTTACTGGAGGGTCCTTTTCCAGAAATCCCAGCCTTGTGGACGTTCTTATAGTGGCTAGTGAGCTTGTCCTTGCGTGCGAAGCCTTTGTCACCGCTGTACTTGCACCAGGGAAGGGGACAGGAGACTTTCTGTGGGCTCTTGCAGTGCCGGACTTGAAAATGACGAATCAAGTCAGGAAAGCGCTTGCTGGTGAATTTGCAATGCTCCTCCACACAATGGAAGAGAGGGTTTCAGGGGAGGTGAAAGTGATCCCGTTCGTGATAGACGTGTTCTTTGGTGGCATACCACGTGCTAACCGAAAAGACGCAGCCTGGGAAACGGCACAGTATACTTCCACGGTGACCTTTCCTTAGGAGGAGGATGCCTAGGGATAGACATGCCATACAGGAGCACTTGGCGTGGAATTTAGTCTCCGGTGGAAAATAAGAGTCGCGCGAAGTTGCAGATAATGTGCCCGTGTGTCCAAATCGAACGAGTGGAGATCTGCGAGTCTATTGGAGACCAGGTCCTCGGTCAAGGCAGCGACATGGGAAGGATCAATATATTGCGAGGCTTCAGTGATGACCCAGCCAGTATCTTTACCACGAACGGCTTCGAGCTGGTCTGTCGAAGATATTTCATGGACGAGGGGCCCGTCCATTGAGAGTTGAGCTGCATCCATGGAATATCCCATGGAATATCTGCCTCACGCCCTACGGTTAGCCAATAAAAAAAAACTCACGCAAAATCCCCGCCTTGAAAAACGTCGTCCTGGGGCGGAGTATTAATCCAAGCGTCGAAATCGAATGGCTCGTTCCAATCAATTGAGTTGCCGTCCATGCTGCAGGTTGGCGAAATGGTGATTGGCTGAAAGAGAGGGCGATGCGTTGGCGTGCGACCTATGATTGTCGCAGAAACTGCGATTTGGAGCGGAAAAGGTTGCGAAAAGGTCTGCGAAAGTGCTGGGAATGCTGGCTGCTTATGTAGATTTGTGGTGGCCCAGGCGGCTATACAGGAGGGCGTGCAGGGTTGAATGTCGGCCTTTCTTGGTAGCCCTATCCTAGTCAATTCTATTTTCGGCATGTCTTTGCCTTTAGTGATGCTCAAAATCTATTCAAGGGCGCCCTTAGTCATTTACTCATAAACTTTGACAAAGGATAAGAATCTAAGTCACGACATGCTGCACTGTGGAATTCTTGAGATTCGTGTCATTCTCAGTAAACGTATGAGACAGTAATACGTCCTCACACCTAACCAGCATAGTTTACATACGTCAGCAGTCCTCGGATGGAAATGACGTGACAAAGGCAACTTCATCAATAGCTGTAGCCCAAACCTTTAATCTAGCTCTCTCTTGGTCGCAATGGCAATTAGCGTAAAACATGCTAGTACAAATGAAGAGATGGCGCATTGCCCATACATCAATCAACCTTATTTGAGGTGCTGTGAACCTATAAATGGGTGCTTTCTCTCGTTTCGCCCATCTGGGTGAGTCAGGCTGTAGCATCATATGAGAGTCGGAATAAGTGATTGAGACCTTGTCTCCGTCAAAGGTCACTTCGTCCGGGTCCACGCCTCCAGACTCCTGATCAACAAGGATCCCCGCAAGGCCGCAACAATTACTTACACCTCTGCGCATTTAATTTTGGCGGCCGTTTTGCTCGATAATGTTCTGTAGCCAGATCTCGCCACCTCCGTCAAGGCTTCTTGACGGACCAATCGCTGAGCTGGCATTGTGAACGCATCCTCGTAGATGAAAATCAAAATCAAGACCTTTGTAAGAGAGCGGCCGTCTCTCGAGGTGTTCGTAGACATAGGGATCAGCGTCATGCTCCACCTGGGCCAGACGTAGGATCTCATTGGCTGAGTAGTTAATTTGTCGAAGATCAGTGAGCCACTCGTATACATCCTGGGCAATAAATTCCAGATGCTCTCGTATCAGTAGACTCGCCACCGTACTGTGACGTGCCTTTAAAGCTTCTTCCAACAAGCGGGGTCCATTTTTGTTTTGATCAGCAACGGTTTTGTATGTCTGCTGCCTTGATCACGAGCAGCGCTTCCTCTCGATCTCCAACCTCCACGCTCAAGTGCAAAAGCCGATAAATATCGCCTAACGGGATGTTCGTGACCGTCCCGTTTGGTATGAGCTCGTCGACTTGGTGTCCGCGATGCTCCATGATTGCATCGCGTAAATCATCAAAGTCCACCAAAAAGGATATTTTACTAAGACCGATCAGCAATCAACCACGATACAGAGATAAGGTAAAATATACGGGAGGTTGTCCAAAGTGTCCTCAAAACACAGTCGAGCCAAGGATGCTAAGGTGTCCGTCATGAGCAAATCGTATTGGACCGCTTTTCTTGCTATAACTATTTCGATAAACATTTTCTTCTCGTCTTGATCCCTCAAATCATCTATCGGTATTAACATGGAGGTCTTGTAGCGTTGCAAAGGTCCATCCCACTGATCAATTCTGCGCGCGGAGCTCGAGACTAGCCCGGAGGCGAGTGAGCTGGATGGAGAGGAGCTCTGCAACGCGTGAAAAATCTCGTAATGCCCCATAAGTAGTCTGGAAGCGACCGACCAGGTCCAAATCTCGGTTGGTAATAATGGTAGCTGAAGGAACGCTGAAGGCCACGTCCAACCGACCCACAGATCTGGGTCATTCGCTAGCGAGTTTCCGATGCTCAACGTCCATTCCTTCCATAGCGTCTATAGAATATCGTGCAGGAGACCGCTAGATTCCCAATAACGAGATGGCGGAATACGTCTGTAAATCATAGGACGAGTAACAGCTACGATCAATGTCTCATATACAGTGGTCGCAGCAGAAACTGTAGTCTAGCATCAGTGTACGGAGAAGGAAAGCCCACATCCAAGTTCCTCCAGAGATTTGATTATATTATAGAAGATGCTGATAAAGCAGTAAGGCTGAGCCACGTCATTGTGCAACCGGGCGAGACCAATCATTGTCGTATACCAATATTGAAGACAGAAAGAGGCGAAGGAGTTGTCTACGGTCGTCGCCTTATACAGTCAACCAACGTGCATAGGGGTTCCAAAAGATTACTCAAGATCAGTTGGGAGTTGAATCGTTTTTCCTGAGCGATATCTGACTCGATTGATGCATGAGAGCGATACATCGGCTTCTCAAAAGCCGGAAAGCATTTAGCGTATGTAAAATTCTTGCAATCTCTTGGCATCGCGACCCACACCGTCTATCAAATTCCTATGAATTGAAGGGCATTAGAATCAAAATAGTAGAAGCTGTACTATTTGTGCACAGATCTATTAAATATGATCTATGGATATTACTTCAGCTATATCGTAGGCTTAAAGCTATTCCAAGCGCGGGTAACAGCGAAGCTCGCTAATTCTAGCTAGAAATTTTTCCACCTCCATATATCTAGTCTCAATATTCAATCAGGGTAGCTAGGCTCAAGAAAGCTCACCAAAGATCACACCACCCGCGGACCTAAACATCAGTACCAAAGTAATACCCTAAGTGATCTGCGAGTTCTCTTTCTTAAACTGCTTCGCCAGTGGGGTAACCGTAAGCGATATAGTAAAGAAGTCGAAAGCGTCCCAAGACCAGGCTAGGAAGGCGACGAGGAAGAACATCTATTGCTGGAAATTAAGTATAGCCAGCATCTTTAATGGATTAGGCGCCTTGTTCATCGGGGGTTTGAGCGTAGAAAATCTTGTAGCGATGTACCTCCCCGCGCTCATCTTTTGGGTCTCTGGCGTCTTATAGCGTGGAGACTCGTCGCGCAAGTCGCTGCGCATCTTGCCGTTGTCGTAGGCCATTGTGGGCGTGCACTGAAGGATTGAAGCTCTCAAAACATGTATGTGAGAGGCGGAAAGGAAGCGAGGTCAAAGTACGTGACAGTTGTACTCGTACTTCGAGTAGTGGTGTAGCATCTGCGGGGAAATGCCGAGCTCTTCGTGAAGCATGTCGGCCAATTGCTGAAATGCAGGGTTCCATTCCCTCATGCGCCAACCACCTTCGCACGAGCTGGAGCAGTGGAGTCTGCAGATCATGTTGAGTACACAGGCGCGGGCTTCTTGTAACGCCCAGAAGAGAAATGGTTACCCCAATAGGCAATTCCAGAATACATCAACGGAGATTTTGGATTTTTGCGCACGCTGACGATGCTCGCGAGCAGCGTTTTCTTCATGCTGGCGATCGGGTTGGTAGGTGTATCCAGAGTCCCGACAGAACTTACTCCTGGGCCTTATGAGTAGGCCTAGTGTCGATTGAGCGTGTCTGAAGATCTCTACAGACTACAAGAAGGTGTCAGCGCCATTGCCGTGCTCGTTGCTCTTGGCATGACGAAGCTCGATTCTCAGCATGCGAAAGAGCGCTAAGGCTTAGCTACCCTCCAGCCCTAAAACTTGTCCGAATCCGACATATTTGCCAAGACGGTCTGACTTTTCTCCTACTTGCCCTCCCAACATCCGCCATCTACTTCTAATATGTGGCTATCTTCAAAGCAGAAAACTACCTATCGGAGAGTTGTTCGAGCTAAGCAGATCTCGCTGCATCATTACTGTTCAAAGATTTGCTGACATCATGCGCATGACGAGCCATATCCTAATGGCGGTGCAAGTGAATCATTCAACCTATTTGTGGATGACATGGCAGAGGCTGTCTCGATGAACCCGCTCATTGCTTTCTATCCACAAATCGCAGCTCGTGTCTTTGTATAGCACCTGAAGAAGGCAGCCGGCCGTCAGAAACCTTTACTCACATAGACTTCCTCATCACCGCGTGGCGTGTACTTCTAAGGAAGAATGCTCTTACAGAGCTGTTTTATATTCTACTAATTTTGGATAAGGAGGGAAGTGGGCTGGACACCATCTTCCGCCGCTCAGATTATTTGTCAACTTTTACGGACGTGAACGTATGTATCTTCGATCCCTCCATCGACACCCATATCGTATCGCTCGTTGTCTACCTCCGCATATACGCACCCAGCCCCAACCTTCAGGTGACATCAAGCACGAGAGTTTCGACCTCAACACTTGCTGTGGCCCATTCGTCCACCTTTTCGAATCCTCCTTCGAAAGACCATCCTCAGAAGACGTTCGCTTCCAGCAATTGGAGCATAAGCAGGGTGGCCATGCCTAGAAGGCTCGCTCGCTCTTCTCAGGGATCATCGTGGAGTCGTGGAATTTTTGCCATATTTTGCGCCAACAAATTTGGGTTTCCGACTTTGCTGACAACCCACCCACCGACTTCAACAACAACATCCATATCAACAGCTCCGATACTATGAGATCCGAGCGCCTGGCCTACTCTAGTGGTCTCACTTTGCAATACACTGCCAGCCGCAGCCACTCCTTCTTCGACCCCTCTCTCCTCAGATTCAAGATGTAGACCCAACACCGTCCAGAGCAACGACGTAGGCGTCCTCAATGCCGCCCATAGGCGGCGCCTACAACTCATATACTGCATCCTCGCCTCCAACGGATCACATGTCTTCGAATTCGCACTCGGGTTTGATACGGCTTGGGGAGTGTGAGGAATCCTGGAAATGCGTAGGGGATTGACCCCTCTGTGGTAACAAAAATACTCAATAGTCGATTAGTAATCGAATACTAATCGACTAGTTATTCGAGTAGTGAGTAGCGCCCTTACTACTCGATTATTAAGTAGCGGATTTGACTACTCGATTAATAG